>Ga0099822_1004013_pt1 | contig 19053 bp, 13 predicted proteins | sample CowpeawhiteBW_FD_76839 | JGI IMG/M metagenome (GOLD analysis project Ga0099822, IMG submission 76839) | Root nodule microbial communities of legume samples collected from California USA - Cow pea white BW | ecosystem: Host-associated > Plants > Roots > Nodule | place: USA: California | collected...
ATATATATATATATATATATATATATATATATATATATATATATATATACGTTGGAATTTAAAGTTCAAATAATTCTTTTTTTTATCTTGCATCTTGGAACTATGACCTGTCAAATAAATTTAAGTGACAGATTTCATTAAAGTAGCTGCTAAAACTATGGACGAAGGAGATTCATCTCTCTCTACGAAAAAATCATTCAATTTCTGTGCATGCAAGGATATAACCTTTTCTTGAATTGGTTGTTCATATTTTATGATGATAAAAGGACAATGAGAAAAGTGTTTGCTTCGATAGAAAAGTATGTGCTTTGTCATGTAAAAATTTCAGCAGGATCAAAACGTTTTATGCTGTACTTCAAACAACAACTTCAGTTAATTGTTTTTCTTCTATTATCTATCTTCAATATGAAAATTTAGTTGATCTATGTTTCATTTTTGCAGAACCTGCATATTAACAAAGCTATATTCACCAAGCCTAGATCATTGAACTTACAGTACTCATCAACAGCTATGGAAAAAAACACACTTTTCTCAGACTTACATTAGCTTTAGCAGGAATGTAAAGAAACTTATATCAGAAGCACCTGTTAGAAAAACAGACTTTATTCTTCCATGGGAGCAATCAATTGATGCAACCCTCTATAATCCAATAGAGATCAAAAGGATGCTACATATAACATAACATACATACATACATTAACACATCATATCTTCAATTCAACCTCTATTGTGTATAACGAAACAGTCTTGGCCAAGCTTTCAAATTCCAGATCCTGTCACAGTTTTGTACCATTTTCTTGATATTGCAAGAAATGATAAACAAAAACAGCAGCATTCCCACAGTTCCTCACATTGCAAGAAATTACAAACAAATGAGATAGACGCAGTGACAATTGCAGCCTCAAAAACCAAAAAATCCTTGACATTGCAGCCGAAATTGCGGTGGCAAATTGTTTCTCAAAACCTTGGTCTTAAGCTCCATCCAAAAAAGAATCAAAAAATATACAACCCATCTTCCTCTTCTTCTTCTTCTTCATCATCATCATCATCATCATAATAATAATAGTTCCCCACATCTTCATCCTCGTCCTCACTATGCAGCAACCTAAACTCTTGCCCCAATTCCTCATCCTCATTCAAACCACCCCAATCACCACGATCATGGTCATCATCATCATCATTCTGAAAACCATGTTCTCTTCTCTTCTTCCTCTTGGGCACTAACTCCACTTCACCATTCTCAACCGCATTCCATGGCACCCACAAATCCGCATGCCTCCCCAAAGCCCTATCCCAATCCCCCACCACCACGGTTCCCAAATCCGCTTCCCTCGCCCTCCTCAACATCTCCGAAAAATCCGAATCATCCGAAACCAAAAACAGCCAATCAATCCCTCTACTCATCGAATGCACCATCTGCCTCTTCAACGCCCAATCCGCCGCCTGCGGCTTATCCTGCACCGTCTTAACAAACACCCCCGCCCGCCGCAGCTCCGCCGCCAGCCCGTACCCCACCTTCGGAACCAGCAGCGTCCTCGCTGCCTCATTATACTTATGATTCCCGCGCAAAAATCGTTCCTTGAAACGGTCCCGTTTCTTCTTCCCCTTCAGCGACTTCAAGCGGTTCAGCTTCTTCTCTCGCTCGCGCTGGTGCAGCTGCTTGAAGTGCTTCTTCAGGTCCATGTGGGTCTTGCACTTGCGCCCACACACCCCGCACGTGTAGGGCTCCGAGGGTGTGACCACACCCTTCCGTTCGAGGATGTCGAGGTTCCTGCGTTCCCGGCGCTCTTCTAGGACCCACTGGGGAAGGTGGACGAAGGCGTGGCGGTTGGCGTAGGCGGAGAAGTCAGTCACCTCGCCGAAGCGGGAGGCGAGGGTTTTTAGCGAAACGGCGGCGTCGTATGGAGGCCCGCGTGGGGGCTTGTTGTCGAGGTCCCAGAGAACAACGACCTTGTCGCTTTTGGGGGCGTAGATTCCTTGGGAGTTCTTCACCATGTCGATTTCGATGCAGCAGCATTGGATGCGTGGGTAACGTTGAGATAAGAACTTGTTGGAAGCAACGTGCCTGCGTTGTGTTTGTGAAAATGCGGAGTGGAAAGTGAAGTGGATTGGGTTTGCATTGTGGAGAAAAAGCGAATTGTTCATCGTCGATGCTCTGTGGATAAGAGTCACTCTGTGTTCAGTTTAGATTGCAGAAAAAAAAGGAAACTCTTTTGCTTCTTTCACTTCATCTTCACTCACTCTTCTTTCAGAACACCAAATTTTTGTTTGGTTCTTTGTGGGCTACTTAATTATTTTTTAAGGGCTTTGCTTAATGCACTCCATCATTACTAAATACACTACGTACCAATAACAAAAATATCAAAATATCCTCCCATTGCCCTGCAACATTGCCGCTGCATAGGAAGTATAGTAAGGGAAAATACCGAGAGAAAAGGACGTTGCGAAAAAAAAATTCATTTCAAAAACACTTTTTAAAATATATTCTGAAAAATTTATTTCAAAAAATTAGTTCTGAAAAGTATTATATATAAAATTTGTTTCAAAAATATTATTCTAAAAATCTAGTTATAACTATTAGGATTAATTATATTTTGGTGCAAAATTGGAATTAGATATCTGTTCAAATCATTGATATATTTTATTTTTCAAAATTTAAAATTGAATAAATTAATGTAGTTTTTTTAATTTAATTACGTTAATATTTGATATGTTAAACATGTCTTTCAACTGGATTAAGTTAGAACGTGTCAAATACCGTAAACAATTCAAAAAATAACTTAATTTGATAAAAAAGAACTATAAATCTTTCTTTTTTAAAGTTTGAAGATCATAAGATATTAAAGTTTCAGACGAAAATAAATTCTAATTTTTCATCAAAATTCGAAGACTAAAACCATATTTATTCCTATATTAACCATTAAAATCCTATTATAAATCCATTTTTTTATTATATGAAAGAAAAGGTGGGTCTATGTTTTGAATTTATTTATACGAGTGAGACAAGCAGGATTAAACATACTAAGTTTGGTCATGGAAGCATATTGTAATATTTTATTGAAGAGTCAATTATGAATATAAGTTATTATTGAAGTTATTTATTTAGCAATATTATAAAAGTTTGTGATAAGTTGAGTGTTTAGAATAATGTAAGATGTTGTTGTTAGTTTATTATTATAGTTGAAAGCGAGGAGACATTATCTTACACTGCAATTTACAATTATGAAGTTCATATCACATGCTAATTCAACAACTCATAAGAAAAAAAAAGTAGCTATCTTTAACTTATCATTGAATTAAAAGCGTGAAACAAATTCTCATTGGCCAACCCATTACCATCTTACCAAATATATTAACACTATAAAACCATCAATTAGTTATAATTTAAACAATGATGTTCACTTTTCTCTGCTGCATCCATTTCAAAAACCAACTCAATTATGTTTAATCATCGGATTAATTGGTCAGAGGATCATTATTAATTATTCCTTTCACAGCTGCTTTATGGCATATCTTTTGAATGAACTACACTCAAAAATATTAAACTACCTAACACTAATTTTACTTTTAACACAAAATGATGATATAATTTTAAAATCACTTCTAATTCAAAATCCTAGAATAATAAATTTAGCACCAAATGTTTTGTTATTTTCTATCGTAACTTTTTTGTATTTTAACGTGTCATGTAAGTAAAAGTAGAACACTGTATAAGAATAAAAATTCATAAACTCATTGACCTAAGGTTTTGGGTTGAGAGTGGTGTTAATGCCTTATGTGATTAGACTCAAGTTTCATGAATGGTGTATCTCTCCAGTGAAACCCCTCTGTAAACCTAACAAGTGGTATCAGAGTTTCACTAGTGTTTGTTCTCCCTAGTAAAATTTCCTCTATAGACCTAACATATACAACTTTTTTCTTGTGAACTGTGGATCATAAAGACACATTTAGAGTATTTTGAAATGCTTTACCTCTGTGATGCATATAATTGTTTCATTTAAATACGATGATTATTTTATTTTGTTGTGGTCATGATGCCAAACTTTTGTATTTATTTGCATTTATAGGTACAGATTTTGTATATTTTGTAAAAGAGTTAAAAATCTCAAAAGTGTTCTTTTTTTAATTTATTTATTCTTTATTGATGAAAAAAAATTAATAAAATATAAATATAAATTCATGAGTTTTAATCTCAAAAATGCAATTACTGTAAAAGTATGTTGCTGTCTGAGGTAATTTGCATCAAATAATGTGTCGGTTTCATCTTTTTGAATTCTATTTTACCTAAGTGATACATTGCATTTGATATTGAATCTGCATCTTCAGTATCCAACATGTTAACATGCATTATTTGCTTTTTTGTTTTTGTTGCTATATTTTTTAATATGATTTGGTAATTTGTTCTTATTTTGGGGCATTTGGTTTGGCTCCACTGTGGCCATATTCAAGTGTCTCACTCAACTCAACAATGAGTTTGGAATCTGGAATGAGACAAAGTTTACATGTGGAAATGTTTTTTCACAGTCAACAGTACAAACATAGAACATTGAATTATGATGTTTAAGAGGTTGCACTCAGTGGCAGAGCACACTATACTTCAAATTCTTTTCCAACAATGGAATCTTCGTAATCCACTTCTAAATTCAGAGTATATATATTTCCATGAACTTTTTACAGCAAATTGTACAAAAATTTGGAGAACTTGTATTTTTCTTGAAAAAAATCTATTAATATATTCCTTATTATGTCTTTTAGTATGTATACCTCTAGCATATAGTTCAATACAAATGTTCCATTTACTAAAAATTTTAGCTAGTTTTTCTAGAATATTGATTAACAAAACATAATTTTTAAGAAAAAAATTACAAAGACTCTTTTTTAAGTGAAATAGAAATTTAATTACCTAGAAATCACATCAAGTAAATCCTTCAATATTAAAAGATAAAAAAGACTTATTAAATAGAAACAAAGACTCTTTTATAGTATTATCTAGTCATAAATGATTAAATTTATCTTTTGTAATGTCGATTTCAAAATTCCCTAAACTGAATACAATTGGAATTCATAATTGATAAAAAACATTGTAAAGCTACTTTCCAAAGACAAAACTTTATTAGTTTATTCGAGGATTAATTTTGGTGTCTTAAATTTCAGTTAATTTTGGAATTAATCTATTTGGAAACTTTGAACTAATTTAATCTTTCATCTTTTGAAATACGTTGATTTAGTCCTTTTAATCAAATTTTGCTAAGTTTATTTAACATTTCAACCGCATTTCATAATTGTATTTGACTTAATATTAAAGCAAAAATGTGTCAATCAGTATAAACAACTTAAATACAATCTTAAAATGTGTACGAAACATCAAATAAACTTAACAAACTTTGATTAAAATAACTAAATCCACGTATTTCGAAAGATAAAAAACTAAATTAATCTAAAATTTCGAAATAAACTAATTTTAAAATTCACTTAAAATTAATAGGCAAAAACGTATTTATCCTTTATTGAAAACATTTATTCATTCATTCATTCTCCAATGAGTATCCATCTTTATTTATTTATTTTATTTGGAAGTGCTATGAACACCTGTGATCTTTGACAACCTTAATTGTTTTGAATTACTTTTTGGGATGCTGATTATGAGAGAAGCCAGTTTGCGTTTGGAAGTTTGCTCTGATTCAGAAACTGCAAGAACAAGATTATCTAGGAAGCATCATACATACTATTCTTTTTTCTTTATGATATCATATGATTTGGCCACCACTAGTCAAGTGCATCAAATATGGAAAGCACAACAACTCATGTTACTTACTTTTTTCTTTTCTTTGAAAACTACACAAAACAAAACAAAATAAACTACACAAATGAGAAGTGTTTGTCGGTTCCCATAAAATTAAATAAAAGACACTGAAAGAATTCATACTCCAAGGAAAAATCAACCTTATGTCACACTTTACCTTCACCGTTTCATCACATTAAAAAAAAAAACGCTTAAATATGTCACACTTTAATCAAAAGTAGAATTAGTCTTTTCTTAAAATTTTAAATTAATTTAATCTTTCATCTTCATAACGTGTAAATTTAGTTTTTTTAGTCAAATTTTGTTAATTTTATTTGTTTCAAATACGTTTTTGAGTTAATATAACTTTTAATGAAAATTAGAATTACTATCTCTTCAAAATTTTGAACTAATTTAATCTTTTATATTTCAGAACACATGGATTTAGTTCTTTTAATTAAATTGTGTTAAGTTTATTTGATATTTCAAACACATCTTTGAGTTAATGTTAAAGTGGAGATGTGTGAAACGGTTTAAACAACTCAAATGTTCTTATAAAATAACGTTTGAAATATAAATAAATTTAATCAAATTTAATTAAAATAACTAAATTTACGATATCTAAAATTTTGAAGACTAAATTAAACCTAAATTTTAACTTAAAAAATAATTTATGTATTTAACCCCAAAAAATACACAAACATAGCATTGTAAGTCAAAACATCTTACTGTTATATTCTGCTGAAGATTTGAAATATACTAATATTAATATATTAATATTTTATTATTATACCAATGTTAATATATTAATTATTTTTTAATATTTTAAAATATTAAAATCAGTTTGGATCGATATATATATTTTAAAAAGACCCAGAAAAACACCGCTGAAAAAGCAGCATTTAATCCAGATTGTAACGCCTCTGACTGCATGCTTATGATTGAACAAGTCTTAGTCCATGCTCACCATACCTCATTGCCCCCTTATCATTTTCTCCTCCTTCCTTCCTTTTCTTCCCAACTCACAATATTATTCTATGCATAATAAAGAAAAAGAAGGAAGATCATAGATGGCTGAACTCATACATGTTGCAGTGGTGGCAGCCTCCTTGGGATGTGTTTCAACCCTTTTGCTGCTTTTCATGTGGCGTTGGTGTCATCACAACAAACACCACACAAACTTTGTTCAACCCAATAGCTTGACCAGAATGGAGACTCTCCAAGCAGGAATTGCAAAACTTCATCAACACCAACCTGCACTCTATCACCAATTTGACCAGAAGAACAATCACAATCACAAAAAACAAAACTTTTATGTTTTTCACAATGGGCTATCTAGAAGGGGCCATTTGTTCAACTGGGATGATCATCCCTACCTTCTGGTTGATGCTGTGGAAAATGGGTGGTCTGGATTTGCTTTCACCAAGACCAACATGCCATCTCCTTCAAAAAGATCAAGTCTTTTTGGAGCATGTGCTGCTGCTGAGAATGGGAGAGAAACTGAGGCTGAGATAACTTGGGAAGTGTGTAATGGATCAGCTGAATGTATGCAGAAGGTTAGACTCAATCCTGAGTTGAAAAAGGTTCTTCATTCAAACAACTCTTCCAATATGAGTGTTGCTTCTGTCATTAGAACGGCTCTACCTCTTCCTGGTCCTCCTTTGGGAAACTATGCATTCCCACAAGAAGCTTATTTTGAAATCACCATACTGTGTTCTGGTGTTGGGAATCATGAATCTGTTGTTGGAAAGAAAGAAGGGGAGAAGACAAAACTCTTAATTGAAGATGGTTCCAATGGTGTATGTGATTTGAATGTGGTTGAAGAAGTGAAATTTGAGCAGAAAGAGAGTGGTAGAAAGATTGGATCTGTGATGTTCTCATTGGGGTTGACAGCAGGAGGAGCTGTTCCTTTGAGAGTTCCAGGTAGCTATCCTAGGAGCATTGGATTCAACTCCAATGGTTCTGTCTTTCTTGAAGGTAACTTGTCTTTTTGCTTGCAATCTTCTTTCTGTTTTACACCATTTGAGGAAACAAAGGTTCCATGGCCATTCATTTTCTATGGATCAAATTTTGTGGACAAAAGTACAGGGTCATTATTCATGAGGTGTAGTGATAAGTGCAATACAGATTCAAGATTCATTAGGCACAAAGTTTTGGCTTTTTGCTATTGTTTCAGAAAGAGAACAGCTTGACCCAATTTAATACACGTTTCTCAGAGGCCCACAACATCAAATGTTAACACTTCACATTCCTCAATATAACAACTTCAATGCCCAACTTTAGAGTAGAATGAAACAGACATGGTTATGGTAAATAAGGCAGCACTCTGTTAGTCGTATTACAATGATTTTAAGTAAAAACTTGGATGCAATGTTTTAGATATATTTAACATCACTTTTCAATGTAATTTTTTTTTAACCCAACTGAAGTATCTATTGAATTTCTTTAAAAATAATTGTACTATTTTTCAGTCTTTCAAATGCTGTCTGAAATACCTTTTTTTTCTCTATAAAACGTTATTTACATACTTACTAGGATCAAAAAGTGATGCATTTTAAAACTAGAAGAACTAAAAATGTACAAATTATATTTAGAAAGATTACAGCCAATCAAAAGGTTAAGTTAACATTCAAATAACTTCTGCAGTGTCTTCATAGTTCTTGTGTTATATGCAAGAATTGATGGGATTATTTCATATATCGGAGACATTACATATATAACTTGAGTCCAGTCCACATAAGGAATTAACACTACCTTTTAACTTAAAATCCGGCTTTAACTTAAAATCCGGAGATATTGTGTTTATAGGTTTTTCATCTTATATGGTGTATAACTTTGTCATATCTACTCGACATAGGACTTACACTGATACTTAGATTATTCCAAACAAGAATCACCAATTTCTATGGCTCCGGTTTCAACTTGTGCTGAATTACTTATGTTATTTTGGAACTTGTGACAGGAATGAAACTTGTGATGGAGTCTGAGAAGGCACAGTGGATAGGAAGTGAAAGGGTAATTGGATGCGGGTATGATCCAAGGCAGAAGAAGGTTTTCTTCACATTGGACTCAGAATTGGTGCATGTAATCCACTGTCAGTCAGAGGAATTTGGCACTCCACTCTCTCCAACTTTGGCTGCAAACATAGACATTCAGGTTTTGGTTAATTTTGGACAAAGTGCATTCAAATATGCACCTGCAAATGCACAAAGAACACCAAATCCATGCTTCATAGCCCCACTTGTAAATTCCCCTGGTGCTACCCTCGGTTATGATGACAGCAAGGAACTCTTTTCCATGGGTAGGATTGATTCTCAGTGGCATAACAGATCTTCAAACAAACCAAATCAACCCAATGGAAATAATAGCCAAGTCTTAGATTTTGATGACTCTGAGGCTGATCTATTTGAAATAGTCTTGGATGGTTCATAAAAGTCTAAAATCAAAACATTATTTCATAGCTCACCACTGTATAGGAGGCATAATTGAATGCAGTTATCATGTCTCAGTCAATTAACTTAATTTCTCCTTCTGCACATACCCTTTGGTTTCATCTTTCTCCTTCAACCATAGCTAGTCATGTAACAGCCTTTTGTCTCTTCTTTTACCCTCCTGAACTTTTTTCTTCTTTGGTAAACAAACACTAAGTTTTGCTTTTTGGAATACAACATTTTTCTCCCCTCTGTAAATACTGAATTAGTGATTATACTTTCTGGCCAATCTTCCCATAATATTATATTATGCTTTCTGCCTTTCTCATCAAACTTTCTGCAAACATTTTATTTGCTGGTCCATGTGTAAGGTTAATGCAAAGCGGCACCACCATGATGAAAAAGGTTATAAAAACCAAAAGTTTTTCTTTCATATTATGGTTATTTGCAAGAGCAACATTTCACAAACATTAAACGATGCTTAAATATAAGTGTAAGTTAAAGTCTAATATTGAATAAAGATGAAAAAGATATAAGCATAAAAATCCATGAAAAAGCTAAGCAAGATATAAGCATAAAAATTCATAAATTTATTGTTTTAAAATTTTAGTTTGAAAATAATATCAATCTCTTATATATAAATTAGATTTATGTCTCATTGATTTTGTACATCTCTGATGATCTCTTCTAAGAAAACCATTACCATCAAATCATAAATTGTCATTTATAATAAGTTTATCATTTCTTATAATTATTTAGAATAGTGACATAAAAGTAAGTTATAAGTCGGTTATGTAATAAGATCGAATTAGACTTAAAATTCACTTCTTAACTAATAATTTTTATCTCAAAAACTACAATAATAATATCTTTTTCATTTCTTGACTGTGGGAAACTGTTTATTTATTTACACGTATATACAAACAAGAATCCTGAATCGTGGATTCGAACTGAAGATTTATGCAGTCTCCAGTTACAGATGATTTAGCATCATTCATGAAGCCTTTTTGTAAGAGATGAGTATTTCTTTTGTTATTGTTGACAAGGTTTGGTTGCAACAAGGAAAGTTTAAAAATGTAGAACCAATAATTGCATTTAGTTTGATAAGTATTTGGCATTTGACAACTGATATAAAACAACATTATCAAAATGTAATTGCGTGTCAATCCTGGTCTTGAGGTCAGAATAAAGAAAGCACTTGCATAGTTCATAGCCACATGTCATCAAACCTTTTAGGTCAACATGTATGTATGGGTGTGTGTGCCACGCTAACTCCCCATAATCATTCTTTATACCATTCTCTATGCATAATTTGTTTTTACTCTTTTCAATTTAGCCATCTTTAACAACACTTCTTTCAAATTTCGCATTTTTCTTCTGAATTCTGGAGATGACCTGTATAATTTATGCAAGAATCAGTTTTAGTCATAAATGTTTTAAAAAACCTATAAGTCAAAATTAATAGGTTAAAAATAAGCATTCTTGAAAATTAGTATCAGAAGTTTTCTTAAAATTGTTCTCATTATATCATTACAGAAAGGAATGAGAAAGTTGTTGTGTGGTGCATTTAAATAAATCAAAGATCATGATCTCCACTATGTATGACTTTCTAGGAACCACGCCACAGCACTGAAGAAGTGAAAGTAATTAAGAAATAGTTGAGAAAACAAAATGTGTGTCGTGAGAGTCACACATGTTAAGCATTGAGAATAAGGGGGTTATGTTTGAAATTAAAAATTGTAGGTATAATCTTCTAAAAATAAAAATCATATATCTGAAACGTGAAAAATCACAATCCAAAACGTTTGTATACCATAAAATTCAGGAACTTAGTCATTGCACCGACAACTTGAAAATCTTAATAAGATGAATTTACAATATATAAATTGAATTTTATAAAATTAAATTAAGTTTAAGTCTATTTTAATACAATATAAAGTCATCTTATACCTAGATTTTGTAAAGTTAAATAAGCGTTAAATTCCACTTCTCATAAATATCTACGTGGCTGCCATGTTTTTTCAGCTCCTACCTTAGCCAACAATGATTGGTCGTAAGTGGAAGTTAACTATGATGTGTCGATGGTCAGTGTCTCACAAATGTGTCTGCGGGATAACCAATCAAATCACAAAAAATTCGCTACCTTAATTGTGTGTATGACTCTTGTATTGTATCAACTTATTGGGGCATATTATTATACAAACTAGAAGCTAAGGAAATATGAAGCTCCACTACCATTCCTAGGACCAGGACACATGATCAAGAAATCATTAAAGACCTTGCTTCGCATTTTTCATTTCAGTTTATCTGTTGTTTTTCCCGCAACCTTACTCTTGGTGCCGAGCACAAACAATGAAGGTCATTGTTGCTCCACTTGCTGTAACTGCAAAATGCTCAAAATTAGTATTTATCCCAATAGAATACTAGTATATGGTTATATCATACCTTGTGTAGCTTAAGCGGCTTATTTATTAGACTTTCCTGCGAATAACTTTGGTGAAAGCATAATCCCCGAAATGTACTTTACACAGTACGTTGCAATCTTGTGTAAAGATGTGGCTGATGCTGTATTAGCATATAGTCACTCCAAACATTCAACTCACAAGTATCCTTCACTCAAACCGGTAGAACTTTCAATACCATATTCTTCCAGTTTGTTAGGTAGCTAACTTCAGTTTATTAGGTTGTTAAAGATTTGAATTCGTTACCATACCCCTCTAGATAGAATTTCCACTGTACTCATTTTCAACATTTTACAGTATATTATGTTTTAAATCTTGTATAATAGTTATTATAGCCTCAATCTCAATAATAAATACGTTTACATTGGTTAAGCGCAATTAGAAATATAAGCAGATTGAATTGGAGTTCAGACATTACCAATAGAACAAAAGTTTAACTACTATAAAAGGAAAACAATTTTGACTTCGTATGCAATGATAAGAACCTGCACCAAGGTTTACTGTTAAACCATTAACTAGTTGAAAAATGTAATAGTGATACTTTTGATATCGGAATGAAATTCATATTCCAAGGGTAATATTGAAATATTAAATCCTTATTCTACCACTTTAGACAACCAATGAGAACAAGAGCAAAAGACTGTTACCCTAAATTAAATCACAGAATATACTACACAAATTACGAACTACAGGACGACTTCTATCGCCTGGATTTCAAAATTGCTCATCTAATCATGGGAAATAGAACTTATGTTTTGGTACATAAGATGCAGAAGAAAGTTGTAGAGTGTTCAATTATAACCACCCAGCACTGATTCTGTAACTCTCTTTAATGATTCGGATGCCTTGAGCAAATCAAACTCCGAATGCCCTGCAGAGACAAACAATCTAATCCCTACAGGCAAACGACACTTATCCAGTGTTGATCTTTTGGAAACCACCACAAATACAGATTCTTCCCTCAAAACCTGCCAATGCACAACATTAAGGACAATTAAAATCGAAACCAAGAAATTTAACATTACCAAGCATCATTCCTCACCCGTTCTGCGATAGTTTCAAGCAGACGCAGGTCATCTTTCACGGAACCTGTTGATTGCTCTAATCTCAGATAAACAATAGGTGACTCTGGATTACTTGCAATTGTGATGCCCGATACTTTTGACAATTCTGCATTGGCCATTGTACGTAAAATCATTAGTGCTTAACCAAAATAAATAAATAAAATCCTTTTTTTTTAATGGGTGAAACCAAATGAATGCAAATAAAAAGCAATTCAATCTGTCAGGTATCGTGCACTAGCCAAATAGGAACTACACTACACTCGGTGAAATCAAATCCCCACCTTTCCTTAACAAAGAAATATTGCTCTTCAGCTTTGTTATTAGATTGGGATTTTCCTCCAGGATATCAATAGCTGTAATTGCAGCGCTTGCAAGATAAGGAGGCAAAGAAGCAGAAAAGACGTAACCAGAGCTACTCAATCGCTGCCAAGGTAGAAAACAGGCATATTAGAGCATGAAATGCAGATGAAAAACAATTGTCATCAACAAGCAATAAATAGTGACTGCATGCCTCTCCATTTTGCAACTTCTACAGTTCACGCCTAAAAATTCAGGAATAAATGATGAAAAGTAAACAAAAAAATCCTTGAGAATAAATTCTTAAATTTCCACATTTACAATTTCTTTGTTTTCTCTTTGTATACTAAGAAACCTAACATATTACTTGTAGATGGTTATTGGTTATATATCACATGACACTTCCATACTTGGTGATCTATAACTCTTGCACTTCCAGTGCAGAATCCTCCTTCTGTGGCCAATGCATGTCCCATAGCAGCAGTGACAATGTCTATCTTCTCAACCTGGAGCATGTAACCACAAATCACAAACAGCAACAAAATTTTGAATAAATGCACACTTGCATCTAGGGTGAGCACATGCCCCCACCTCTCAAAACAAAGAATTCAAAACATACCGGAACTCCATAGTATTCAGTGAGACCTCTTCCTGAACTTCCAAGCACACCCAATGAGTTGCTTTCATCCAGCAGAACACGAAATAGATATTTTTCCTTCAATTTAATGATCTCGTCCAAGGGTGCTATTTGGCCAGAATTCTGAAAAACATTACAATGAAAAGGATAGAAACAGATATCAGTTGAGCAATTTCTTGTTTATACAAAAGGTAAGGCCTATTTGTATAGACAGATGTTAATACAGAAAAAGTAACTCTTTGACGTTGGGCCTTAAGGCCCAACTCAATGACATTCACCAGATTTGAAAGGTGAAAAATCCCTAAGCTTTACAAGCACTAGTACAACTGGCTCTTATAGAAACAATCTGAATAACCAAAAGTCAAGCAAAGAAATGAGAAAAAAAAAATGCAGAAAGGTTGATTAGCCACAACTACAAGATTATTTATTAGAGATATTAATCAACCATTACCCTTCACATGAACAACTTAAGTATTTAAGAGTAGGTCACCATGCCTTCTATTAACAGTTCTACATCGAATAGAGATAAGTCCAGTTCACAATATATAAGTAGCTGCAAATCTTACCTTATAAGTTGGTTTTGTGGGATTGAGTTGAATTTAAAGTCCACTTCTTATCATGGTATCAAGTCATGATTTAGAGTCTATCGTAGCGAAGTTTGTCGTTGGTTGGGTTTATTGTTCCACCGGACCATCCATTAATGCCTAGTCTCATGCTCGAGATTTATATATCTTGGCGTGAGGGAGTATTGGAAGTCTCGTATCGACTACAGATAAAGCTAATTCACAATATATATAAGTGGGTGCAAACCTCACCTTACAAGCCGGTTTTGTGGAGTTGAGTTAGGCTTAAAATCCACCTCTTAACACCTTCTATAGAATTGATATAAGGAATTCCAAGTACTAGACCGCACATGATTCTCTGTCTACAATCATTAGTAGCGCCTTCTATAGAATTGACAAAAGGAACTATGTGTATTGGACCGCACATATGATTAATAATTAGTAATAAGAAATTATACAGCTCGGGAAAGAAATAAAGAAAAACCAATGTAATCCCTAAATTACAACTATACACTATTTCCCGATTTTCATATTTACATAATCATATCTTTACCACTCCTCCCAAGTCGAAGGAAGTATGCCATATGTACGGAGTTTGATAGAAATACAATCTACACAAAAGCCCTTGAAGATATATGCCAATTGGTCAATGGAGCAACAAAGTTGGTGGTGATTTCTCATGAGATCTCTTTTTCTCTAACAAAAATAACAATCTATCTCTATGTGTTCAGTTTGCTCTAGGAAGATTGGATTAGAAGAAATGTGAAGAGCAACTTGAGTGTCACATATAAGCTTGATGCCTTCCAAATTATAACTGCTAGAGAAGTTTCCATTTTTTAATTTATCTGTGCTTAGTTGTTTTTGCATACCTTCTAAATTCAATGTCAGTGCTTTATGTGAAATTCACATCCCATATAAATTCAATGTTAATGCTTTACGTGAAATTCCCAGCGCAGGCTTCATCTTACCATCCCTGACACACCAACCAAACTCAACTCAACTTGTCCTTCTCAACCGACTCTCCAACTGTACTTTGTGGTAGTTGTTGTGACCACTTCGGCAGCGCACACACATGACAGCATGGGTTTGAAGAAGAAACATTGCCCAACATGATTTTCGAGGATTTGAAAGGACGGCGATGAGCATAAACAAATTCAAAAAAGGAAACAGCTATCTTGCGAAAGGGAAATCATAGTATATGCGATGTAAATAAGAAAATCAACTGAAATTCAACCCTTCATTTTAATCCAATGGCCATGAATTTATCCTCTAACAATAAACTTTTTTCTCCTAATATGTTCCCCTAAACACACATATACTTCTAATGCATAACTACCAATAATTATTTTCTACACATAACTTTCTTCTTACCTATATGTTTCCTATATATTTATACTGCTAATAAAATGCTACCAACAATTATTTTCTACACATTTGTCATCCTCTAGTTTCTAGTACAGAACTAACTACCAACAGTTATTCCATATACATAATTGTCAGAACAACCACTAACTATTAGTTCCCATCCTTACTACCAGCTGAACTCAACCATATCCCCAAGACTGATTATCCTTAACCACTTGGCTAGCAATTACTTCTTCATCTTCAATTAGGGCCACATGGCAGGCCTCATGCTTTTCACGCCACAATTATGCCCATCTCCACCCTTTTTTTGGTAAAAAAGACACTAAACTTGAAAGAGTTATGTTACTTGAATTTCACTTCCGCTTATGTTGCTCTTCAATGACCTATTTGTACTGCTGAAATTGCTATCACCATTCCCCCCCACCAGTAACTAACTACCCACAAGTGCAAGCAAATCTAAAGTTTCTGCTTGTATACTTTATGCATATTGCATTGTTAAAAATTTTGTTTTTCGTTGAAATGCTCACTCCCGATGCTTAATTTCAGGTTGCAACCCACCCAAAGAATAACCCAACTTTTGTTTTTGGGTAAACAGTTCACTAGCCTTTGGTTATCTGTCCCCCGCAGACTAGAGAGATGTGATGATAGATTAAACCAATGAATAGTAGAACTATGCTTGCTTAACTATGTTAATTTAATCTTCACGTCTTCACTAATATTCTGAACTTCAAAACAAGTTTCTGCCCTAGCAATTCACCCAATATGGTCACCTCCACTGAAAGATATCAATTCCACCTTAACTGTCAAAAGTGCTCACCCATGTCATGATTGGTTGAGCACTTGAATCTGATACTTCCTTATTCTCTTCACTGTCCGATGACCTGCCTTTCTCCTCTTCTTCAGACTTTCCCATAATTCTCTCATCTCCAACAAAACCTTCTAAGAAAATTTGCCAATCTTTTTGCCCAAACTCACCTCTAACATGCGCCTCAATACTGGCTTTCAGCTTCTAGTTTCTCTTGTTTCAATTCATCTATCCTCTCGGTCACACATCACAGTCTTCTTAACAGGTCACACAAATTTTCTCCTTTTAATATGTTGGATTGAACCAACATACAAAAAAAAATTGGTAAAAGAAATAAAATATAATATTGAACAGTGAAATCAAACACAATACAGCACTACATTCGTTGTCCCACAGACGAAAGTCTCATAGCTCATACAATACAACATTACTCTTGTCGCTTGTCCCAAAGACAAAAGTATCCTGCATAGTATTCTCTGTCAACAAACTACAAATAACTTCAGACTCCTAACTACACAACCTATACTCCAAATACATAACAGCCAGACACCAAGTTATTTTCTACACATACCTACACTGCCAACAGTTATTTCTACACTTAACTGTCATCCTAGGGTTTCTAATCCATAACTGTTTTCTAAAACAGTTAATTCTACACATGAAATAACTTCCATAACTGCCTTTAACTATCAGTTCCCATCAGACTACCACTCTAAGGCTGGAATTTGTTTCCAAATTTCAATCCTTCATAATTATATTTAATTTGCATTTGTTGATTACACCTACTATCTTAGCAGCACTGGCAGTTCATACAGAAAAAGTTACCAATATCATCAGTTGCAAGAAGCAGCAAGCAATTCAAAGTTTCAAACGGCTATTTGTTTTAAAGCTAAAGGTTGTGAATCTTGTGATGTGGGAACTTCATTGAAAACACGATGTAAAAGTCTAAAGCTAATCTACTGAACAGATGATAGACAAGTCTACCTGGTAGACAGCTTCAACAACAATATATCGCCTCAAATTCTTCGTCCGCTTATATTTGACAGTAATGTTTTCTAGCGTTTCTCTTAAAGAGTCCATGTCATTGTGCTTAAAATACACTACTGTGCTTCGAGAAAGATGAAGGCCATTCTGTATTCCCCAGTGAACTCCCTCATCTCTGTAAAACACAAAAACTTACAAAACATAATGTACAGTAACACAGCCTACATTAATCAGCCATACCAAGTGAGCAACTGAATAGACAAGTGCCTTAGTTTGTTCTTTACACCATTCTAATACACAAACAAAAGCAATGAGATAAAGCCAAAGAAAACAATTCTATGTTATGTCAATGCCTACTAAAAGTATAAATAAATGTCATGAGTCCAGAAAATAGACGAAAAACAAAAATATTACAGCACAGAATCTTTTCAAAGACAAACTTTGGCACACTTACGCTACAATTATATCTCCTTTTTTAGAGAAAGCAGGAATTGCACTGAACATTGTGGAAAGTCCGTAGGAGTAGAGAATTGAATCAGGGGTTCCTAAAAATTTTGCTATTCTTGCTTCACAATCAAGGTGGACATCTAGGCAAAGAAAAATTATCATAAGAACAGAAGCATGTCATCAAAGAAAAAAACATTAAGATTGAGTCTTACCAATTGTCCCATAAAACCCACGGGGACCACAAGAACCAACACCATATTTTGCTAAAGCAGAAGAACATGAGTCCTACAAGAAAAAGTAAATATAAATTAACTATGTCAACCAAGCGCCCCAAAAAAAAGGAATTATTATGGATATGGAAACCATTTCCTTACAAGTAGCTTTGGATGACCTATAAACCCAAGATAGTTTGCTGAAGCAAAATTGACAACTTCTTTGCCATTGATTATGGTATGCGGGCCAGCAGCACTGCATAAAAAACAACACTATTTTATCATAGACTTTGAAAAGTAGAAGGCACACATTTGAAATATCATTAAATCATAAGGGAGAACTTGTTAATATACACTCCTTTTTTTTTCAAAATAAAATGGCAAGAACTTAAAAATATAGAGGGGTTATCCAGTGCACAAGGTTCCCATTATGGTTGAGTTTGGGTACGGTTGTTTCTGTTTCTATTACCCAAAATCACCATGTCACAACTGACTAGGTGGAAATCTTAGCAAAGCCCTAGAACTCTTCCACAAATATTTCATGAATCTATGTCAAGAAAATGTAACCATAGCAGTGAAATTGACAAGCATAAAACATAATTTCAGGATTTCATCTTAAAATGTTCAAGACATTAAAGCTAGAAAAAAAGGTTGCTACAACAAAAAAAAAAAATCACCTCTCCAGCACTGGTGGTTCATACAGCACCTCTTTATTAAGAGTAGGAATAAGGGGTTCTGGAACCCATTCGTCACATAACTCGTCAATTTCCTGCATATAAAGAAGCATACAAAAATTAAAAAATTGCATAATACAAGTGATGAATCTCAGATTGCACTGTACAAGTTAGCATGGAATAATATGCTAACATATTGTTGGAAACATATATATATCTATATATATATATATATATATATATATATATATATATATATATATATATATATATATATATATATATATATATATATATATATATATATATATATATATATATATATATATA
>Ga0099822_1004018_pt1 | contig 19043 bp, 15 predicted proteins | sample CowpeawhiteBW_FD_76839 | JGI IMG/M metagenome (GOLD analysis project Ga0099822, IMG submission 76839) | Root nodule microbial communities of legume samples collected from California USA - Cow pea white BW | ecosystem: Host-associated > Plants > Roots > Nodule | place: USA: California | collected...
TATATATATATATATATATATATATATATATATATATATATATAAATTTATTAACTTTATTAAATTTTAAATACTTCATAATTTAATATTTTTAATTTATTTTTATTAAAATAATTACTTTATCAAGTATTTAAAATATTTTTTTTTGCCTAATTATTTATCATTTAATTTTGATAGTCAATATTACTTTTTTTCTCTAATTAATCACTTATTTTCTTTTTAATTTCCTCCTTTTAAAATCTCTCTGAAAAATTAGTTAACTGAGGAAGATTAAATTAAATAATAAACGAGTTAAGGATGAAGAAATAAAGATAACAATCAGAGTAGCAGACAGTAATGTATTTAGAAAATAATATTTTAAACATTTAATAAAACAAAACTTTGATAGAGATTTAATTACAAAAACCTAAATGTAAAAGTTATTTAAAACCTAATAATACCAAATTGGTTCAGATAATCTAAAAAGGAATCTCTTAAAAGAAGACCCCAGGTATACAAAGGAATAAATTACAGAAATTAATTGTTGCGCTAACTTGTAGTACATTTTGACTTTGATATTATTATATGATCAAACAATAATCCCGCAATCTGGTGAACAAGCGGGCGTAATACAGGGAATTCAATGTTGTTCCTGAAACAACTTTTCTTGTATTCAGTCTTTTAAGCTTGATAATAACGGGTCATAATTTTGTTTATACAAAAAATAAAAAATAAAGAGATGAAATTAAGAACAATTAATAATAAAAATGGATTTCTATATTACATTTTTAACAAGATTAGGTTGACTCCTACTTCATTCACTTTAATTTTCTTCAAATTCTTGTAATATTAAATCAAATTTGGATTAATTTGACATTGCAAACAAATTGTAATCTATAAAAATTTGAAATAATGCAATTTTTTTTTCACTTGTCGGACAAGATGTACTCATCAACAAAAGCAATGAAAAAAAAAACCCGTGTAGTAAAAATATTTGAATGTCAAAAAATGTTGCAACGTAACAGAGTTATTTGATCAAACGTATATTTTCTGGAATGAAAATAGTTTTGGAAACAAGTGCTACTGCTTCATTCAAGCGTAGATGCCCTATGGAGCTAGAGGTAAAAATGTGCCTCTCTGTCCTTTCACATCCTTTATTGTACAATTCTTTTGTTAAACAAAATGGAATGGTGTTATTTGACCAGTGTGTCATGAATAAATGATCCATCCATTTTAATGCAAAGAATCATTGCTGTTTGTTATTGTTATTAAAATTGACAGCAGGATCACTAATATTGAACAAAATTTGCTTCCAAAGTCTGATGCTGCTAACTCCATGGTGAACACTGAACAAGCTTGTTACTCAGAGAGGGCGTCGGTGACAATCCCTGGAAAGAACCTGCAACATCTACAGGTGCAAGTCATCCTAAACAACTCCAGATGAACTCATAATGTATGACGACGTACTTCTACCAGCCCAGTCATTATTTTCCTATAGCCACCATTTTGACACCGACACAGAAATCTCATCCAAAGTGTTGCAGGCACTGAGATGCCACTGCAACGTATCCAATCTCCATTCCCAGCAGAGGATAATGGCAAGGAAATCATATTTAGAAATTCTCACCTCGCAGTGGAAATGGAAATGTGATCAAATCTATAGTCAGATACCTCTCTGGGACTGTGGATATCCTGCCAACTCAACAATTGATAAATTTAACACCGAGTAACATGGTTTGATAAAAGCAAAAGAGACACGGCATTTATATTACCATAAAGGGTGCTCCATTATTCAGATGCGTGGAACACGAAACATCTGGCTGTCATAAGTTTTTCAGAAATCTATGATCTAATAACATTGAAGCACTTGGTCGCTCGGCTGGATTTCTTGTAAAGCAGAGCCTCAAGAAATCTTTACCTTCAGCTGACAATGTTTCTGGTATAGGAGGTGTATCCTTCATAACCTTAAACATAGCTGCGGCCTGCATAATTAAATCAGAATTTCATGTCTAGTTCATAAATGAAAAAAAACATGTATACACACAGCATCTCTGACAAATTTTAACTAATAGGATAAAGTTTCTAAAGAAAGAATGTTAAAAGAGAATTCTAATATACTACACCTTGTGGGAATTGTTCTGAATAACAGGTTGATATAAAAACGAGAATAAAAAATTATGTAGATGCTTACTCCTTCATACTCGCTCCAAGGAGGCTTTCCCGTAAACATTTCAATAATTGTGCAACCCAAACTCCAGATATCAACAGCAAAAGCTACTTCAACGCTATTATCTTTTTGCACAACTGCTTGCATAAGCTGCACGAGAAACGGGTATCAATAGAGAACAACCGAGAGACGCTACGGAGTAACAGTTAGAATATACCTCTGGAGCCATCCAGTATGGACTTCCCTTCAAAGAAAGATCTGCAACGTGTCCAGTTAGCTGTGGACACAGAAATCTCAAAAGTATTATAAGGGGCACAAAAGGACTACTAGCAGAAAAGGTGCTGGTGAAACCAAAGAGTAAATTTCCAAATAGAACACAACTGTACTTCGTAAAAAACTCAGACTAAGTAACATAGAGCTTGGAGACACACCATTTTTCAATAACTCGAAATAGAAAGGGAATTTGACAACTTACATGTTTGGCCATTCCAAAGTCAGCAAGCTTAACGACACCGGCAGAATCAACAAGCAAGTTAGCCCCTTTGATGTCCCTGCAAAAGAAAAAAAAAATACATCATCAGATCTTCCAAATGCAAACTGAATCATTCTGAAAAAAATAAAATAAAAAATTATAGCATTTATGCAAATATTTCTTATCGATTTCCTATACTAGTTGGACAAGGATCTCATTCTATGCAACACATCAAGCATGTGATCAGTACCTATGAATTGTCTTTTTGCTGTGTAAGTAAGCCAACCCCGAAAGAATATGGCGTGTGAAACTCCGAAGAACCCATTCGGTTATTGCACCACAATGTTCACGAACGTATTTATTCATTGAACCAGGATGTACATATTCCAAATATATATAAAACCTGTCTTCTACCTGTCAGAGCACAACCCAAAGATGTCAGAAGTTTTTACAGGGCAGTTCTAGAAATAATCATTAATCTTGGACAACTAATCACGAATAAGAACTCCTTACTATTTCGCTACCAAAATACTGCACAATGTTTGGATGTTTCAGTTGGCTAAGAACTTTAATTTCCTGAAAAAAGGTGAAACATTGTAATGATAAAAAGGTGAATTATAGAAAGGAAAGAAATTCTGGATAAATATTACAGATAACTAAAGTGGGATCATCTTAATCACAAAGTAGAACATAGGCAGAAAGTGTGATTACAAAATTCGTACAACACATACAGCTAAGAAATACACTAAAGAGGTAAGCAACCTGCTCTAACTGCCTTATGCACTCTGCAGATTTTGGATCATCGGAAAAGGCTTCTGCTTCCTTCATTGCACACAATGCTCCAGTTTTTCTGCGAGGAACAAAAAATGTGTATAAGAGGAGCTTGTAAGAAAGAGAGCATGGAAGAGCATAAAAGAATGAATGCTTCCGAAACATGCGTGTGACAGGAATACATACCTATTGGTGGCAGCATAAACAGATCCAAAAGTACCTCGGCCAATAAGTTTCCCTTTCTGCCACTGGTTTTTCATTGGCAAGGATTCTGTCTTAGCAACAGGAAGGGAAAAGGTAGCAGGAGGTGAGACTAAGGGAGCTCCAGGCCCAGCCCAAGGAGGCAAGGGTAAGGGATGGACAGAGTAAGGAGGATTGGTTTCCCGGCGTGCTATTGAGGTGTCAAGGGATAATCTGGGGGGTATGTATGGAGGAGAAGGAGAAGAAGAAGAAGAACGGGCATTGGGGCTTTTGGGGTATTGGGTGGGGCTTTTTCCCCGCGGGCTTTGATGGGGGGGAGAAAGGGTGGTATCGGTGCGCGGTGCTGATACATCAAAGAAAGCAGGAGGTGGGTACCCAGCTGAAGGGTCGGATGTTGGCATCTCTGGTGCTGACCAGAACTGGTTGGACATGGGTGATACATAATAGTACGGGACAAAATCATCGGTTTTGGCAGTGTTTGGGATGATTCTGGGACTGGCAAAAGGACTGGTTGGAGCACTTCTTGCAGGAGCACTCAACCAGAAGTTATCTCCTTGAGCACTTGTACTTGCACCACTGCTCGTGTCTTGCTGCGGCGCCACCCCAGGTGATAACCTTGTCTCCACGTGCTCCATATTTTTTCTGTTCTCTTCCCTCGCGAATACACTGTACACACAAATCCCTATATGTCAGAACGCAAATTATATCACTAATTCCCAATTTAAAGCTACACATTTTTTACTTAAAACAGAGAAGAAAGACAAGATTTTTGAAATAAATTATTACACACTACATGCACTGTTATAATCTGTGCAGATGGAATTAAGTTCTATTAAATATTCTTTTTTTCTGGTTTGAAACTGTAAGCACAATTAATTAATGACAATAAAATATACCAAAATACGACAAAGCATAATTAAGAAATTCAATGAAAATGATTTGAATAACCGATACAGTACGCGAGGAAACGGAAACTACCAAAGGAAACAACGAGTGTCGAAATTGAGAGAAGGAATTGAATTACCTTCGCATTTGAAAACCAGGGGGGAGGGCAAAATCGACGGCGACATTGGGTTTGTCAGCGGCGGCATTGGGTTTGTCGGAGGCGGCATTGGGCTTGTCGGCGGCGGCATCTTTGGAGAAGGGTAAACGGGAGTCGGTGGCTCTGGGCAAGGGTAACGGCTGAGGTCCAAAGGAGGGGGCAGCGGAACGATCGAAGGTGCTGCTGGAGCGCGACAAGGGGGTGATGACGACGGCGTCTAGGTCCTCCACGTGGCTCAGCTTCCTGGAGCGCGTGGACTTTTTGGTGGCGCCGAAGAACCAGGCGGAGCGGGTGTTCTTCCTGGCGTGGGACGCGGATGATGAGGTGGGAGAGGAAGATTTGCGAGTGGCCGAAGAGGAGGTGGGCGTTGTCGTCGACGACGACGACGACGGTGACGGTGACGGTGATGGTGAGGGTGAGGGTGAGGGTGAAGAGGATGAATTGGAATGAGAGAAGATGAGGGTGGGTAACCAGCGCATGTCGATGGTTACAACAATGTTGTGCAATGCTTCATTGTGGGCACGTGATCGCCATTGTTAGCAATTGGTGTGCAGAGATGCAATGGGATTTCAGAGAATGGAAGAGAAATGAGAGATTGGATGGGAATGGTGTTGCTCTCTTAATTCTCTCAATCCTGAGTTTTTGTTTTCGCCATGCTTCTGCACACAACAACATCACAACATTACGCGCTTTTACAACGCCAAATCTCGTGCTGCTTCGGGTGCCGCCAGATGTGCAAACCTTCCTATCTATCATTGCTGACTCGTCATAATAACAACATTAATACACATAACATAATCATATATAATCATATTATGCACCCACCATTTTCATCATTATAAAACCTGTTCTTACACCCCATTTTTGTGGTGTAAGAACATTGAGCTGATTCATCTCGTAACAGTAGTAGCAGCGGTTACCCAAGAAATATAATTTTGGGCTTAAGGCTATGAACGCTTTCCGGGCCATTCACTTTGGGCCTTGAAAGTGGGCCTGACTTAGGTAGTTTTATCCGTTGTTTGTTGAAGTACAGTTTATGTAATAGAAAAAGTGGTAATGAGTTTGATTTGGTACCACCCGCCGCACACGCTACAAAATGTTTTTTTGGTTGCAGAACAATAATGAGCTTTTGTTTTGTTTATGAGTCTCTAAAGAGTGAGACACTGTAGTTTTTTCTTTCAAACCAACAAAATACTGTGAAAAGGCTTACGTAACTTGTCTAGTTTCTTTCTATCGTGCAATAATAACAATTCAAACTCAACGCTTTCTGCTTAGCCATCTCATTCTTATATTTGTGTGTGTGTGTGTGTGTTAATGTGTACTTTTTACACTTTTGAAGGGTGAAATGATTTTGACAATGACTGTGAAAACCTACCCTCTTGAAACACGATTGCCTTTTTACTCTAGTAGCCTAATAATACCTTTTTCTGTTTTTCAAGTTCAATCTGCTTTCGTTTTCACACCATTGCTGCGGATGCTTCATTTTCGGCTTCCCACATTTCCACATTATGCGCTTTCTTTTCTATTTTTCTCGCTCCAAACCCTCCCTTACTTTTAGTAACAAAAAAACAAAATTCATCTAAAATCAAATCATTTTTTGCTACCTTCCATGCCAAAAATTTGCTTTTTGTCCTCTCTCAAGTTTAGCTTTCCTTCAATATAAAAAAAAAAAAAATACTCAAATACTGAAATTATCTTTTTAAAATGTGATAAATTTGTTGAGGAATAAATAGCGTCTTAATGACGTCAAAGTCCTGCTCCCCAGTTCGAAATTCACAGATACTGGACATATTAATTATAGACTTTAAAATTATTGGATTTTGCTTCACCTGTTGTCTTCTCTCTCTTTTAATTTGGTGTTCAAATTTATGGAGACGATGATTGTCTTAGAAAATATTGAAAAACCTAAACATAACTGCAGCATGTGTTTCTCATTAAAGTTTCGTAAATTTCAATAACAGTGGTCCATCCACACATGATTTCCTGAATGGCTCCCCTGCAATGTTCGTTCTCCATCCCCACATATGCAAAGACTCATTTGGTCCCATCCCACTCCGTCGCGCCGGAGCCTTCTGTTTCATTTTACCTTTGTGAACCAACGTTAAACTCTGCTTGGTCTTTCTTTCTTTCTCAGTCGCAAGCATTGTTAGCTAAGATGAATAAAATTGAAATTAGATAAAGTTTTTGGTGTGAAAGTGAAAGTAGGTAAAAAAAATGAAAGAAGAAGAGAGGGTGGGGCATTTGTTGGGTGAGAGGACAAAAAGGTAGTAAAATGAGAGAACAGAAGAGAGCAGACCAGGGGACGTTATTGATGGCATCAGAATATTCATGTCATCCATTTAATAGTAATAATAATGACAATAAAGTTTCCTTGGTATTCATTCCATCATGTCAAATCCATGCACGTGATGGACTCACCTCTCCCCTCTTCATTTTCTAAGTCAACAGCGACAAAAAGCATTAGCATAAACCAAATATGACAACCAATTCAACAATTCTACTTTCGTTTCCAAAATAATAATAATAACATTTCACTCTCATTCCACCCATATGAGACAAAACAAAACCCAATGTTGCTGCACAACTCATTTTTCATGCAACCAAATCATCACATCACAACTACTCCTTCTTCATTTTCCTAAAATCATTTTCAAATATTAATATTTTTTAAAATATATGTATATATATATACCCTTTCTTTTCTGCTCTATCTAATGAATTAGATTAATTGATACATACACCTCATTCAACCTGTACTCTGACTTTCAAAAGTTGAAACTGACATTTCCTTTAACCATGTTTTTTCTCTCATTTACTACAGTTGCTTAATTAATACTACTACCTTTTCTATTCTCTTTCCTACATAACCACCGGTTCAATCAGTGTTCTTTATTCAGGGTGTATTTCAATTTGAGTAACAGTTTCTGAATTTAAGTTTAAAATAAAATAATAATTTAGCTTTTATCATAAAAGTGAAAAAAAAAATGTAAAGACTTTCTTTTTTCGTTTCGTAAAATGGTGTTATAGATTATGAAGGTTGGTTTGTATGAAGGTTGTGTTAGAGAAATGGTGGTTTTGTTTGGAAGAAAAAGTTGTGGGTTGGGAGGGAGAAGGGAATACATTAATGAGAAGAGTGAGTGTGTACGCAATTGCTCACCAACACACTGAGTCACTGCAACGCTTCTGGGTCTGCTCTGCTACTTCTGCTACCTGCACTCACTGTCACTCACCACCATCATTCTCCTACCCTTTTGCCCCCCTCCCCTGGGAATCAATGCCAATGGGATCCTCCTTCCTATTCCTATTTCTTCTTTTCTCTTTCCACCATAACCCTAATTTTTACCTTTTCTTTTCTCACTATCTCCTTCAAATGCAATGCATGCAATTTTTTACTCCAATTTCTTCCTCTATTTTTCCTATCAAAATTCAATACTGTTTCTCACTTTAATCCCTTCTGTTCAAACAATGCTACCAAGTTTCGTACTTTTCTCTACCCATTTGATTTTTTATTACTCTGTTATTCTTGAAAAATTAAGTCATTTGTATTTCATGTGCTATACAACACTAGAAAATGTAGTTTTTCCAAAATCTATAGTAAAAACAATACACAGATGCAGAAATCTACAACTATGTTACAAGCAGTTCAGTCGTAAAAAATATAATGATGCGATCTTTGATATACTGGAATGTAGAAAAAAAAGTTAAGATCAAATAATATTTTAACGAGCACCGTCAGTAATATTGAGTCAACGAATTCTTTTTCAACCTACAATTTCATCAAAATAAAACTCCAGTCTTGGAATATAAAGTGTGTTTTCAAATCCGCTGTAGTACGCTAATCGGTGCTCCTAACACACTCTAATTTAGATAATTAACATGCATTAAATATTGTAAAAATTTATAATTAACTATGATAAATAATAAATGAAATTTGACATAATAATTATTAATACAATTTTATTATATTTAAAGAATAAAAATATCCTTAAATATTGTACAACTATATTTAATATTTTATTTAATGTTCATCCATAAAAATTAAAAAAATAATTAAATAATTATATTTTAGTGTTTTAAAAATTAAAATAAAATTAAACATAGAAAATTAAATTAATATAAAACCTACAAAAAATAGTGATAAACATTTTAAAGTTTAAAAGAAAATTAAAGTATTCAATTTGATACTTCATTGAATCTCTTCATTCTAACTTGATAACCTTTTGTAACAACTCTCTCAACTCAGCAAATTCTTGTATTAAAAAAAATAATATTTCAATATCCAAAATTATTAATTATAAATACATAAAATTAACAATATAAAATAATTAATTACTTAAACTTTTAGTAAATACTGATAGTTTTGTTTTTATTAAATTTATGACGTGTATTTATATTATTTTAATTAATAAACTTAATTATTTAATAATAAATAAATGCATATAAATTATTCTTTAACCAATCTTGTTAGCGTTCTTCATCTTTAAAACTGTAACAAAATATCTTAAAAACCTCGTGAAATAATATTTCATCAAAAATACAGTAATTTTTTTATTTTCTAACGTAATTCATTATTCTTTTCTTATTCAATAAAAATGAAATTTAAAAAATATAGTTAGATATTATGAAATAAGATAGCTATAATAAGGCAATACATGAAATTCAAATATACTTAAATTAATATATAAATTATAAACACCCCTCAAAATAATAACGCCTAGTCAATATAAGTTGTACATTATTAAAAACAACCTTGAACCTTGAATCTATATAATCAAAAATTAATATAAAAAATAATTTGTATAACTTTAAAGAAATTATTCTAAAATTAACAAACTTATACTTATTGACTTATTGTTTCTTTTATATGATTGGTGCATATTTTATTTTTCTTTTATAGAAAACAAAAAAAAAATCCGTTAATTTGAACTAAAATATCATATAAATTAAACTCAAACAAATCACTATAAATCTAAAGGTTCTTCCAACTACTATTTTACGATCTAAGAAAATAAAATCTAAAAGTATCTGTTAAAAGGTTCGGTCTAGTATTTAGTACCGTTAATACATCTTGTTTTAACTTTAATCTTATTATTATTGTTGCTGCTTAATCATTCTGCCTACAGAATAAACAAAAGTTATTTAAAGTGGAAAGAGTATTGAATATATAAAAACTGAAAACAAAATATTTTTTATTTTACAGATTTAAAAAAATATTGATAAAAGACTTAAAATATCTTAATACTATAATTGCTTTGGAAAAAAATTGTGTAACGTTTCAAATATATTTTTATTATCGTACTATAGTCCAACTTCCGAAGATTAATCCATTTTTTTTTTGTTCGAAATACATCTAAAGCTTTGTCCAATAAAATAAAATACGCTAAACGAGTTAAAGGAAAGTTATATTCTCAACATTTCTCCATATTTGATATTAAATATGGATTTAGATACCATTCAAAATTAGTATAATCTTGATTTTCAATATACAATTTGTTTATTTTTATTCCAATAAGATTTAAAATTACCATTTTAAATTCTTAAAGAATACGGTGAATTTTAATTTTAGCTGATGTAAAAAAGTTTTTATAAGTTTTATGTCTCTAAAATTTTAAATCTATATTTTTAATTTTTAATATTCATTTTAAAATAAATTAGCAAATATTTATTTTATAGATCTTAACCGTTTTTAATTCATTCCATAGTGAGTGTTAAATAAGCGATTATTTAATATCTTATTTAAAAACATAGTAAAATATTGTAATATTAAACAATAAAACTTTACTTATTTCACAATAATTAGAAGATATTTAAACATTATGATATTATTACTCCATTTATGCTACAATTCATTATATCCTTTTTTATATAAATGTCACTTAATATTGTAGTATATAAATTCAAAAAATTATTGGATGATTTATAATTTTTTCAACTATAAAGATGGAAAACCTTATGATACAAGCATTGCAAAAACAAAAGAGTGAATCACAATTCACACAATTAGTAAGGGTTATGAATTGCGATTTACGAGGGAAGATAAAGAAAGTTAATACATATTTGTTTTCAAAATTTGTGGATGGCCATGTCATTTTCTCACACGCGTGAATTTCAATGCATAATCATAAATTACGCTACTATTATTATATATGCGATAAATTTTGATATAACGTTAAAAGGTATGTTTGAAGAAAATAATTCCAATAAATTATAAACTAAAATTTAAAAACACCATACAAGACGTTCTAAATTTAATTTACACACAAACTAATTAAATTTTTTCAATATGGATTTAGCAATAAGTTGATCTAAACACACGTTTAAGTAATTTGCAATTATACATTAGAACAATGGTAGGTGTAATTAGGGGTATTATAAAGCAAGTTGCACGTGGAATGATCTCACCAATATATGGGATCGCGCATGTTCTGACGTATAACCACAAGATTGAAACTTCAAGCCTCGGAAACCTAAAGAGAAAATAAAAGCTCCTTTATCACCAAGTTAAGATAACTTAGCAATCATATCATATCATATGTATTAAAATCTATTTTCTTTCAAAAATCCACTCCTCAAAAATAATTAATACTTTTACAAGTGTAGATGGGTTTACTTGAACTAAATATAATAATTTGTTCTTAAAAGTTTTATATAAATTTTCTAAGAAAACTTCAAAAGATTCAAAGATACTCTTCCATCACATTTTCTGTAGTGTTTACGGTTTTAGAAATAGAACTGGGAAACTTACGTAATTCATATTTTAGCTTTCAGTAAAAATAGTTATGAATTTTTCACACATCCCTTTTCTATTTTAGTAATTAGATTCACTCTGAGCCACTATTCTCTCATTTATTAGGTAGTTAACGAGGTATATATTTCATTATTTTAAGTATAGAGGAATCTTTTATTGTAGTTAGTTTCTTTAAGTCTGTGCAAGTAATATTTGTTATGTATATACGTTACCTTAAACAGCGAATAGTTTGAACCAGTGGAGGTACTAAACATAAAAATTGTAATTTAATTTTGCAAGTTGCATTCAAATACACATGTCGTCTCTATAATTAAGTGTTGCATACTATAAATATATGAATATATTGTGATTGCGAGTGAATTTATATTAAAATCTTAAAAAAAATGGTAAATTTATAGATAAAAAGAGTAAAATTGAGTATGTATGTATGTGTGGGTTATTGGAAGTGAAGGTAAAAAAGATTGGAATTGACACAGGGGCACATGGGCACATGGGCGTAGAGCTAAGTAATAGGATGTGAAATAGTTATACTGGAACTGGGCGGTGTACATACGTAGAGCGTATAAAAAAAGCAAAATGAGAAATATAAAATGGAAGTAAGAAGAATGAAGAAAAAAGAAAAAGAAAAAGCGGAGCAGTGACGGCTGAGTTGGGATGTGAGGGGGAATGCGTTGTTGAAGAGAACAGTTATTTGCGGGGGAGGAAGCTTAAGGTTTTGTCACTTCAGGAAAGTGAATGAATGAGTGAAAATACCAAAAGCTGGTAAGGGGTCAATCAAAACGACTGTGCAGCATGTGCGCAGTAGTCAGTGGAAGGAGGGAGCTAGAGTGAAGAAGGAAGGGAGCAAGAGAAGAGAAGACCCACTCTCATCACTCTTCTTTTCGGGTACGGACTTTGACCGGGAATAGCAGGTCACTCTCATAACCCCCTCGTACCTCGTGCACGCCTGCTTCCATTTCTTTTCTTTTGCCTTTCAAGGAACCAACCACCACATTACGGAAATAACCCTGCACAACAACAACAGGACGCAGCGGTCACAATACCAATAGGGTTGACGCGCACGGTACACGGACGTGTGCTGCAGTCCGCACAATCATCATTGCGTTTCGCAGCAAAAACCCTCATCTCTTTTTTTTACTATAATCAATATTTCACCTTTTTACACTTTCCATAATCATTCATTCAAACTTAATTAATTACTATATTCAACTTTCTACCTTTTACTAACTGATCATTCTTTCCTATTTGCCAAAAATTATAAACTCAATGGAACTTCGTTTAATTATAAAAATTCTGTTTTATTATTATTATTATTATTTAAATGCACATGTTCAGTTTAAGTCTTTTAAAACTATAACAATGTTATAATTAGTATTTGAAAAAGAAGGTTCCATAAATCAGTATCGATCAATTAGTCAATTCCACGTACTAAACTAATGTAGAAAAAACCGCGGACGGAGATGGAGTGGGGGAAATCTGTTCTACAATATGCACCGTAACATAACAGCTCTATTAATTTAATCATAAATCATTTATTTAAAATTCAGACGCATTGAGTTTGCCAATTTTTGAAATTATAAATTTAATGCATATACTAGTACATACACCACTGTCATTTAAGATTCATGACACACATGCATGACGATTAATCATCGCACAAATTGAAGATTGAAACAGGTATAGGTAAAGTAAATATGAAAACTATATGAAAGTTTTAAATACCATCGGCGTCAAAAAAAGTTACAAATGATTTGGTGGTAGAAAAAAGAAGAATGAAAACTATGTATCATGTAGAATTTGATGACAAAATATAGCGAAGGAAAGAAAAGATATTAAATGTGGAAGTGTAAAATAGTTTAGAAAAATGATAAATAATAAAAAAATATTGCTAAAAAAGAGAAGGCAGTTAAGAAAATAATGATAGTGACTGTAAATAACAATGATAGTGGAAGACATATATGATATAGGGTGGGACGAAATAGGATTTATTAAGATAGATTTATGAAGAAGGGAAGGGTAGCTGGTCTTGAAAGCTCATGCGCTTGTGGCAGCAGTGCTCAAGAAACTAGAAACAAAAAAAAAAAAACTCTCGACTCTATATATCGCTCCCATCTCTTCTATTTCCTTCGCTTTTCTCTCTCACTCTCTTTCTTCTCAACCTCACCAACACAGCACACCCTCGTGCGAGATTATTTCTTGCGGTTGCGCCGATCTATTCACAGGTCACAGTAAGTTCTCTCTCTCTTCTCAAATATGTAGAGCGTTGTTGTGTTTTTAAAATCACACCAATCTTGATCACCAGTCACTGATGGATCTCATCACCCCTTCCGTTTCTCTTTCTTAACTCCAATCTTTGCCGCCACGCAAACAAAACGTTGTATCCAGATCTACCGGTGCAACTTAAGTTTTTCTTTTCGTATTTCGAGATTTTCGACGTCCTTCTTCTTCCTCGGACAATGTTATTCATTATGGCTTGCCATTTTTTTTTATCTCCTTTTCGGATTGAATCGTTTATTGACTCGTTTTCTTGTCGGTTAATTTTTTGTGAGGGAAAAAAAAGGGAACGATTTGGAGACGCTTTTAATGACCTAGATTAGTTTATTAATATCACGTTTGAAATCTTTTAATAAATCCGCGATCACGAATCGGAACATGAAGCTTCGTTGAATAATAATCCGTTTTTGTTTTTCTCTATGATTCCTCAATTTCCATGTCCTGTATTTATTTATTTACAGCTATCAAGGTTTAATTATTATTATTGTTATTATTATTATCTCCATTTGACTCTCTCTCTTTGTTGTTTGTTTGTAGAAAATAAAAAATCAGGTACTGCAGGCTGTGAAAGCTAGATACTAATTAGATCGCCCATTCGAAGAAGAAAGAGAAACCATAGTACTACTTCTAATTTTATTAGGGATTTGATCTTAATATAATATGATTTGACGATTTAATTAACCGCAGAAGTTGCCTTGGTGTGTGAGGGACAAGAGAGAGAGAAAGAAAAGGAGAGAGGGATCGGAAAAGATGTCATCATCATCGAATTCGCCGTGCGCGGCGTGCAAGTTTCTGAGGCGAAAGTGCACGCAGGAGTGCGTGTTCGCACCGTACTTTCCGCCGGACAACCCTCAGAGGTTCGCTTACGTGCACAAGGTTTTCGGGGCCAGCAACGTGGCCAAGCTTCTCAATGAACTCAGCGCCTCGCAGCGAGACGACGCCGTAAAGTCCCTCGCTTACGAGGCCGAGGCGCGTCTCAGGGACCCCGTCTACGGCTGCGTGGGCCTCATCTCCGTCCTACAACACAGGCTCAGACAGATCCAGGTGGAACTCAACAATGCAAAGAAGGAACTCGCAACATACATCGGTCCCCAAGCTTTTCAAGGCTTACCAGCCCCCATTCTCCAGCAGCACCCAAACAACCCTTTTTCCGGTTCCCTGTATGGCAACATGGCGGGCGTGACGGCAGCCAGTCACGGCGGGCAGCTGATGATTCGCGACGGCCAGTCGCCGCAGCAGCATCAGATCTTGGAGGCCCAGCAGTTGGCTGCGGCTGTGGCGGCGAGGGAGCAGCAGGAGATGTTCAGGAGTTACGAGCATCAACAGCAGCAGGAGTTCCTTCGGTTCAGTGGTGGGTTCGATGTGGGTTCGGCTTCTTCTGCTGGTGGGTTCAGCCAGATATCCCCAGCTGCTGCTTCCGCTGATCAGTTGTCTCCTTCGTTGGCTTTGGGATCCTTCGATAACGCTTATCACATGCAGCAGCCACAGCAGGGAGAGCCTCATCCTCACAACATTCCTTTCGAGGCTCAGCTTCTGCTCCCTCCACAGCAGAAGCAATCGCCGCAACACACCCAGCAGTCCCAACTCCCCTTTCACCAGCCACAGTCTGAAAGCGAGGATTGTAAGAGTCTTGGTCCATCCTGTTGATTTCCAATTTTGCAGCTACGAGCCTCCGTGCTTTTCCTCCAACAATTTTCAGCCTAGGTATTTTTCTTCTTCCATTTCCATAATCCATTATGGGTTTTCCTTTTTTGTTCTTGATGTAGCCCGGGTCACGTAGGATATGCGTGTATGAATGATGATTTCTATGCTTTTCTTTGTGTGCGATTATAATTATTAGGTAGCTTTTTCATTGCGAGGGCAATCTAGTTTGGTGGCAGGAGAAAGCTAATCAGTCCTCGTGGTAGGAAGCAGAGGGTCTGTTAGGGGAAAGGTCTTGTCAAAGTGAGAGACGTATGATCTGGTTCATCAATTATCAGAACTTCCAACAGTAGCCAAATTGTTGAGTCTAGATAAGTAGGGGAAGGATCAGACAGATTGAAAGAAAATAAAAGCAAAGTGATAAACGTTAAATCTGATGCAAAATGACAAGAGACATGAGCTCAAAATAAAATGATGCAAAATGAAAGAAATAATTATTTAAGTCAAACTTTATTTTTAAATTAAGGAAAATAATATCATTTTTTATTTCATCTTTAAAATTTGTATAACAATAATGAACATGAACCCATTTTTCTAAAAAGTTTAAAAAATAAGATAATATTTTTAATGAAAAGTAAATAAAAAATATAAATATTTTCTTAAACTTGTCATTCTATTGGTGGTCAGGTCAAAACATTTTGTTCAAGAAAATTTGCATTATTAAAATGTTCCAAGAAAACCTACGATATGCTCTGAATTTGAGGTATCTGCGGGGGTGTTACAGGAATTTGACAATCTCTCAATTCAAGTCCTTGGCATTTGCAATCAGATTATCTATTTTTTGTGTGAATAATTGCATTAGCCTCACTGTGATTGCTGATTTTTACCTAACGAAAGAGATTACAAAGTAATATTCTTAAAGGAAATTTGTGGAAACTGACCTGTGAGCCGAAAAACGTATTGGTATATAGAATACAGGATACATCCCCATCCGAGAAATAGGTTTGGCCTGCTTTTACTAGAATCCTTACTTTTTATATGCCCAGAGCTTGAATACAGTATGAGAATGAGAAACAGTTCTATATTGATTTGTCATGAAATTTGTTGTTTCATGTCTTGTTGGAAAAAAAAAATTAAGAGTATTGTCCATTATTGCTCTCAAGCAGATAACAGTAGAATTCAGACCTTTATGACCATGCATTATTGATTTGCAAACATGCACGTAGATAGTGTTGAGTTGAGTTGCTATTATAATCGCTTAGAATTTACAGAATATGATCAATTGCAATTAATTCCTAGACACTTCTATTAATGATTTTTTTTTTCCCTCTTCATCAGTTCTTACCTGCCGGATATAAATGGATAGTAAGAGAGATAGAGAGATACAAAGCAGACATGCGAGATTCATAATCCGCTTCGGTTTGCTTAGCTTTGAAAGGAGACTACCAAGCTAGACACAATTTTAGAAAGTAAGATCTTCACTGATCTTAAGGATCTGTTGTTTTTCCTTCTTTCTTCCTTTTTTAAACAAATTTAAAGCAGTAGCTATATTTCATTTCTTTTCTTTTTGTCAAAAACTAAATTGTAAATCAGAATTCAGAATGTTTTTTTTTTAAAAGTCTCATCTATCGTGTTTGTCAAATCATTTCTATCACAGTTAGATTTATTGTAGTTTAGGTATGGAAGAAATATTTGGAACACAATAACTATTAGATACTTTTGAGTATAATCTACCCATTTTACATTACTGTGTGTTCCATATTGCATTTGAAGTTTTTTATTTTCTACTTAAATGAAATTAATCCGCAATCTTTTGAAAATAACTATTAAAATCTACCTACCCATTTTTCATTTTGTTTCTTGTCAGAAATTGAGCACAGAATCAAAACTTGAGAACAAAAATTATTCTATTAACTCTAAGTGGTATATTCGAAAGTAATAGCGTGTCAGTTTTCTAGAATTAAAGGTTAACTTCTACTTTTTCTGATTCTAAGCCAATACTTAAAAAATTGTTGATCATTTAGGTCTAAGAATTAACAGTAGCCTAGCATTTTGTATGGGCATTTTAATTGATGAGATTGACCTAATCATAGAAACTTATTGGATTTGGAAATAAGAAAAGCTCTACTTGTTAAGTTTTAAATTCATCCAACTTATCTTATTTTAGAATTATATACAATTGTTCAAATTGTGCACTAAAATCCCATAAATTTAACTGAAGCTTCTGATATTTTTATTACTTTTTATATTCAAAACATGCAATTGTGGTGGGTTTATATAGTTAAATATTTACACGTAACAATCACTCAACCTCGTTAAAAAATTATGTTGTATAAAAGTGAATGAGAGAGTATTTATAAAAAAAAAAATTATTCATGATTTAGCAAGTAAGTCATGATATTATTTTTTATGATACTGCTAGAAATGCATACAAGATCGAATTTTTTTAAAGGAACGTATTTTGATTACATTTTTCATATTTAGTATAAATTGTATATTCCTTTTTACAATGTTATATTGATTTTCTGTAACATAATTTCTAAATAATTATTATAATGTTTTTTAATAATTTATGTTAGAAATCTTTATAAATTTTTTATTTCTTAATTAGATTGACATTCTAAAATTTCAATAATCATTTATCATCATAAAAAAATATATAAAATAAGTAAAAAAGAAAAAAAAATACAAACAATTATAGAATGGTCAAACTAAACTCATACCACAAAAAGGAAAATCATTCTAGAAAACTAACAAAATCTAAAATCTAAAAGGATAAAATGATTGTTACGAACGTATATTTAAAATTTAAATGTGAATTTAAGTCTCATATCACATAGAAATGAGAAAGTTGAACACCACATAAAGGAAAATGTCCATAAACCCATTTCTTTAATATTTTGGATGAGAAGTGATGTCAATTCTTAACGTGACTTGCTTAAGTTTCATTAGTGTTACATTTTTCCAACATTCTTTCCTTGTTAGACAATTTAATGGTATCAAAGCCCGAGCATTTCTCTTGGTGACAGGCTTTTACAAGTAAAAAGGGTTTAAGTAAGTGTGTTATGTTAAGATCAACAACAATACAAAAATGGTACTTGTGGTTAGGAGTGTACCAATGTAGAAGGTCTTGTGGACTAGTTCAGATCTCATTGATTTTGTCTCTTCAATCAATCTTTCTTTAATGAAAAAACCATCAATGATATCCAATTATGAGTCTAAATCCCACATTAAGGATAATGAAATCAAAGAAAATCTAATTTATTAAAAAAATGATTAAATTGAAAGAAAAAATTTTATTTAAAAAAAAAAATTAGATACCAGAAAGAGAAATCTTCCATATATCATCCAATCAACCACCTTAATCCGAGGAGGGTTTTTTTTGACCTAGTCTAGTTTGTATATCAAATAACTTTAAAATAAATAAGTCATTGATATCATTATTCACGTTTTTTATAGAAAAATTACTCATTTTTAAATGTCATTTAATCAAACATACTGAAATGAAAACAATGGCTCTTATTTCTCATGGCTTATGAAGTTTTATATGATCCACACAAAGTAAGTAATAAGCGTGCCTAATCGCACAAATAATTGGACTTCTAGCGACATTCAAAAAAAAAAAAAAAAAAAAAAAAATTTAAAAAAATAAAAAAAAAAAAAAAAAAAAAAAAAAAAAAAAAAAAAAAAAAAAAAAAAAAAAAAAAAAAAAAAAAAAAAAAAAAAAAAAAAAAAAAAAAAAAAAAAA
>Ga0099822_1004021_pt1 | contig 19038 bp, 8 predicted proteins | sample CowpeawhiteBW_FD_76839 | JGI IMG/M metagenome (GOLD analysis project Ga0099822, IMG submission 76839) | Root nodule microbial communities of legume samples collected from California USA - Cow pea white BW | ecosystem: Host-associated > Plants > Roots > Nodule | place: USA: California | collected...
AAAAGTAACCGTTAATTTTTAAAAATTTAATAAATAATTAAATTATAAAGGGTAAAGTTGGAATTATGAAATGTGGACACAAAAGAGGGAATCCCCTTTATATATAGTTATAGATTATAGATAGGTAAAAATAAACGTTAATTTTAAAAAAATTAATAAATAATTATATTATAAATGGTAGAATTGACATTATGAAATATGGATACAAAAGAGAGAATTCTCTTTATATATTGTTATAGATAGGTAAAAATAACCGTTAATTTTAAAAAGATTAATAAATAATTATATTGTAAAGGGTAGAATTGACATTATGAAATATGGACACAAAAGAGAAAATTCTCTTTATATATTACTAGCATACACACATACGCGATTATATTAGTAATTAATGATATTGTAATATTATATTTATAAAAAATATAGTAAAATGTATGGAGAATTATTGATGAATAGAAGAAAAAAAGGAGAAGAAGGAGATAAATAAATAGTTTTATAAAAATAATAAGCAAAAACAAAACTTAGATCAAATCTTATCTGTATAAATAATATTAAAATGAGATGTAGAAGAGAGAAACTAATACCTACCCAAACTTTTTAATATGGGAAAACCTCATTATGAAGGAAAAACCTACATAACCTAATTTAGTAAAAACTTTCACTAATAATAATTAATGGGTACACCACAATTTCTCTTGTAGTTTTCAAGGATCAACATAAAATATTCTTTTCACCAATAAGCGGGATAACAACACACTCCAAACTAGTTCCTCAACACCAACTTAAACAATATACATTGGTTGCTATTTTCTTCTTTTTCACTGTCTCTTGGTGACTTCTTTTATTTTCTTACCAAAGACACTCAGACCATTTGCCTTTTTGTCTCCTTATTGAAAACCTTGATGCAAAGGGTTACATTCTTTTAAGTTGCATAATGGGTAGGGAGCCCATAAAGAAAAACACCTATTATTTACTTTTTATTAATTAAGTTAGGATGAGCCCAATAAATTGTTGATCCACTTAACAAATCTCCCCATCACCAATTAAGTAGGGCCATAGTCAACCAAAATGGGTTTCTCCTTACAAATAACAAATTTTCCTATAATTTAGATTTTTGTCATCATATTTGAATCATTCTCACCAGTGTGGAATTCCTTTAATGATATTTTCTTCATCTCTAATGCATCTCATATCCAATGATATTGGAATTCAATATGCTTCGACCTTCAGTGAACGATCAAGTTCTTGTTGAGATGGATTGAATTTTGATTATCACAATATAAAACATATTTATCTTATGATAATCCCAATTGTTGTAGGAAATTCTACATTCGCAAAACATATTTTTTCTTTTGTAGAAGATAAAATAACACATTTTTGTAGTCTAGATTGTCATCACAATGTGCCCTAACAAAGGTCATCATATAACCATAAGTACATTTCCTAAAATCCACATCATCAACAATGTTTACATCAGTGTAACCATTAAAAGTAGGCTTACCATTTATACATAAGTATCCAATTTACAACTTTGTTGTGCTTTTTTTTCTTTTCAAGATTAGTAAGGAAATAACTAACACCACCAACAACATGAGAAATGTTCAACCTTGTAAACACCATATAACATACATCAAACTACCAATTGTAGATAAATATGAAATCTTCTGCATTTTTTCTTTTTCTTTCTCTTTCTCACTTGTAGGACACTACTTTGAGGTCAACTTGAAGTGACATTAAAGTGGAGTGCTAATAGACTTAGAATTGTCCATATTAAATCTCTCTAATACTGTAACGTCCCATTTAAATATTAACCTTACATAAATGCAACGTCACACAAAATAATATAACAAGCTAGTCATGGAATATAAACACTACTCCTTACAGTTGTCTAAAAGAGAGTAGGAAGTAAACTAAGGCACACCATGATGGCAGTAACAAAGTATAATAATGGATCGATAATATTTCAAAATAAAGCCCAATGACAAAACAATACATGGGCCATAGCCCTAAAAGAAACTCAAATGAGCGGAAATCAGCCCAGATGGCTATGCAGCGAAACCTCCATCACTCTGATGACCACGGGGAGTTCTCGCATCTGCTTACATCAATAAATTGATGATCATCGCAAAAAGGAGAAAACCACACACAAGAACACAAACAAGCAGAAGGGTAACCTAGAGTAGAAAACGGTTTATCATGCAGTTACATATACTTTCACAGTCCAAAAATGCATATGTCAACCAATCATGTTATGACATGCACACAATACACTAAGACTCGAGAAACGACTCATCTGGATACATATAATTAGTCGGATTCAGCGGATGCTTGCAATTGTGGTGGCCTTTACTGCTCTACCGAGCTAAATGTTACTGTGTTTCATCCCCCCACACACAAGGTTAGCCCTTAAAGTGTTTCAGGCCTCCTGCTACTCTCACCACTCGAGTCAGTACACTCTATGTGAGACTAACTAACTCTTTAGAGTGTCAAGATGAAATCCTTACCTTGAATCCTTACTAAATTATATAAATGGGACACCACCATTAACTCCCACTAACAGGGGTCATGAAATTACGTCCCGACCAACTGAGGCACCACCATGAGATCTCACTTAGAGATTCATGGAATTACGCCCTAACCCATGAGGCACCACCATGAAACTATCATGGAATTATGCCCTAAACATACCAACAATATTGATGCTCATACCAGTTCACTGTAACTTTATAACCAACCCTACCACACATGCCACATGCCAATATCATATCAAACTTATCAATTCCAATCCATGACACCAGAAATTTCATACATATACACATGCCTCATACTTTAAACAGAGCAAACCAACCAATCTTACAATTTATAACAATCAGGGGTGAAAATAGTGTGGCCTGCAGCGAGTCTCGCTCAAGTCAGAGCCTTCGCTTAGGCAAGAGGAGTGCCCTTGCTCAAGTTGCAGGCTCTCGCTTAGGCGAGACGACGACAAAGGCCATGGGAGATTTTTCGAGCGCTCGCTTAGGCGAGGCCATCGGTAACATCCCGGTAGGATATTACTTAAGGTAAAATGAAATACACTAGAATAAAAGAAAATAAAATAATTTCCTCATTTATTATTAAACCATTTCCCAAAACACGGGAAATTTTATGGCTTTAAACATTAACAGCAACCTATTAATAGTCCAAAATGTCACAAAATTCATCTTTACAATTTAAAATCCAAAGCCATGAAAACTGTATTCAAATTACATGGAAATTAAATAAAAGCAATTATAAAATCCCCTCGTACTCTGAGCCCACTCTCCGCCACTATGCATCTCCTGGTCCACCTGAAACATCATCTGCTCCCGGATAATAAATTACCCGATCATCGCCACACACAAACAGATAGGGTGAGCTATGCACATAAACATAAATAAATATGAAATAAACCCCCAGCCCATTCGTAAATATTTATTTGTCTACAAAAACACCCACTTTCCCACACTCATAACCAATGTGAGTTCATGTATGTATCTAAATATGGGATTTCATGTGCTTCCACGACCCTCCTCGCTCGTGGTCCAACCTACAAGCCTATCCTGCTTGTAGTCCTGCTTCACGGACTCTCACGTCCGTTCATCCGAACTCCTCACTCGGACCCGGACACGCATACCCGCCTTTCCTACTATGAACTCCCTCGCTCATAGCGTTCTCAAGTTGAGCATGAGATAAACTCCCTCGCTTACTCATCCCAACGAGAGTACCTCTGGTGAACTAATCTGTTCACATTCCGTATGCGGTCCACCCATCACGAACTCCTCGCTCGCGACTCAAACCAAGCACATCCCAAATCTATGGACTTAGTCCTTCAAGCCCAACCATCCCAACACATGTATATACTTCCCATAATCTAGGAAACATCAAGCAACACAGCTCAAACAACGCACACACAAGCATGGGTTCACCACATTCTCGCCTAAGCCAAGGATCTTCGCCCAGGCTAGTCCATCAGCCTCGCCTAAGCTAGCCCACCTCGCCTAAGCGAGGGTGAAACAATGGCTGCATCACACCATCTCGCTTAGGCGAGCCCGTCTCGCCTGAGCGAGACTTCATTCGCTCAAACACACAAAACTCCTCGCCTGGCCTAGGATTCACGCTGAATCCACACAAGTCTCATTGCGACCTCGCTTAGGCGAGCCACTCTCGCCTGAGCGAGTGAACGTGTCGCTCAACCCCAAACTTGGTCGCCTGAGCGAAAAACTTGTACCAAAACCCTGAATGAACTTCTGCAACTCTCGCCTAGGCGAGAGGGACTCACTTGGGCGAAACTTGTAGAGTTTCGCCACTACTCATGCACACAAATCACCAAAACCATGTCAATTTACAATGTAATCATTCTCATTCAATCTGTTTCATCAATCAAACCATAAGAACAGACTTTAAACATGTTTGAATCCCCAAAACGCAAGGTTTGGTCATAAACAACAACCATAGTACCAAAACCCTCGTCCAATTCATATAAAACACCCAAGAGCTTTGTACACAATATCCAATCCACCAATTCTCAATCACAGTACATATAATACCAATTCATACCACATAGAATCCAATTGAGAACAGAAACTCGGGGACACATGCAAAATTCGTATACACATAAATTCAGCACCCCTAACCTGGAATTCTGGATTGAAATTGGGAAAAATGAAGTTCCTTGGTTCACCAATACTTTGCTTCTGCTTCTTATATAAAAATAATAATAAGGATTAATTCATGTCTATCAAGGTTTGAACCCGTGATCATACCAACGCCCATTCAATACACAACCATCCAACCAACTCATCTTAAGTGATAGTTATAAAAATACTTATGATTCTACCATCACTCACTAGGCCCAAATATATTATCAAAAATAAGACTTATGATTCTACCATCACCACTTATGATTCTCACACATAAAAGGCATACATAGGACTCGAACCCAAGTCCTCTCACACAACTAGAGTACTCTCAACCACTTGAGCTAGTACTTTTCCATGTCATACCAATTAACATTTAATGACATCAAAATTCTCTCCACCTGCATTTATTAATTAATTAATTATTTAATTAATTAATTTCCACAGGTCTTACACTATCTCTCTTGAGCGAGATAGTCTTTCGCTCAAAATTCAATTCACTCGCTTGAGCGAGTACTCCCGCAAAACTCCTGGGCGAGTTTCTACTACTCTCACCTAGGCAAGATGAGCTTGCTTGGGCGAAAATAGCAGTTCGCCTCTCCTGATTCACGTAACAGTGGCATCACACCAACTCCAAACAATATTCAGTTCATATTCATCCAAACCCAAGCATCATCCAGGCACATAAATCACAAAATAGAGGTAAAACAACCAACACACAACCAAAATATGAAAACCCTTGCTTCCCTTACTTTGAAAGAGCTAGCAGAAAAATTCGATACGCAAACAATGAGCATAACAGTTCTAAGGATAGGCCAAAAAGCTGAAAACAAACGGTGAAACAGACAGGAACGGGGTTACCACGAAACCCTGACTGGGATTACGAAAATGTGACTAGAGAAGAACTAATATGAGCTAAGGAGCAACTTACGTGATTTAGAGAATGAGATTGAGCTAGCTTGAAGATGGCGGAGATCCAAACCCTAGCAGAGGTTCTATGGAGAGGAAAGAGGAGTGTGAGAGTATTGATTTTTGGCAAGTGAGCTGAATTAAGAGGGGTTAGGTTGCTTTAGGGCCTTGGCACCCTATGGGCCAACCTTTTGGCCCAATTGATTAGGGCAACACTTAAACCTTGGGGCAGAAAATAATAAGTGGGCCTTACAAATACCTTTTCAATATATGTTGAAATTTTTTTAAAATTTACTAACAAACTTTACCGGAAAAAATAAATTCGTCGATAAAATTACTTTACCAACAAAATTTACCAACGAATATTGAAATTTTAGTTACATATAAATAAATATATTTTTCTATTATCAACACATATTTTTATCAATAAAATCCGTCAATAAATAATACCTTAAAATCTATCAATAAATTCATCGTTTGACCAAATAAAAATATTTGATTATTCTTATAATTTTGCATTAAATAATTAATTAATTCATTTAAGTTTTATCAAGTTTTATCGATAACAATAGTTTTAATTATAAGAAATTTTTTGTTTGAAAAATTTCATTTCTTTTACAATATAAAATGTTTATCAATATTAATTATTTATATTTTTATACTTTTAATTTTATGTTATTTTTGTATTATATTTTAATTAATTACTTAATGCATTTAAATTTTATTGATGAAAATAATTTTAATTATAAGTAAATACTTATTTCAATTTTTTTTATAATATAACACTCTTAGTGCTATTTTTTGTACTGTTATTTTAATTTTTGTGATAATTCATTCATTCTTTTAATTCTTTTTAGTTAAAATAATTTTAGTTATCTGAAATATTTATTTAAAATTTTCTTTCTTTTATAATATAATATCTATTTTACTATTAATTATTAACACGATATTATTCTTCTAATTTTTATGTTAATTAATTAATTAATTCAATGATATGTTTTCTTTTTATTACACACTTATTTTTATTTCTATCTCTCTTTTTGTTTATTTTCTAACAAATCTTATTTCTATGTAATCATAATTAGTGTTAAAATAGTGTTAAAAGATATCATAAAATACCTAATTCTGCTAAAAAAATATGTCAAAAACCCTAGTTTGGCTCAATTAAAAGGCTGGCGCAATTAATTAATCAAATGAAATGAAATTAATTCTTTATGGATTTTAATCTTTCAATTGATTGATTTTGTTGCGAGGAAGATGGACATTTTCTTTTTGGATAAAATTGGTTCGATGGCCGGTGTTGGAGAGACATAATGATAAAAAGACTAGCCTCCTTTTGGAGTTTGTGTATGATCATGATGATTTTTCGATGGCGTCGCGTTGGTGTATAGAAGGAAGATGAATTTGTTTTTTTAGGTGAATGGTTATGACACTGTCTTGCTAGATGAATGGTGAATGGTGTTGGGGTAGTAGAAGAGTTTTGCATTTTATTTTCTATTTTTCTGAATATAGAAATTGTTGTTTGTAAATGATAAATAGTGAATCATTTTGTAATTTTGCATAAGTAAATGAATTTTATGATTATGTGTTACTTAAATTTTTTTATATTTTTTTATGTGGTTAAATGTGAATTATGTGACGAAAATGAGAATTAGAGAGTATTTAAAGCATTCATAGCAATAAAAAAATTAATGAAATATTAAAAAATTAAATCCGAATTCGAAATAAAAAATAATAAAAAATAAATAATCATCGACATTTTTTAAATATTTATTGAAGGATATATACTGATGAAAATATTCGTTGATAATTATCGAAGGATATATCCGTCGATAAATATTATTGACTATGTTTTTACCAATGGATTTTTGTTCGTCAATAATCAGTCAGAAAAAAATACTTTTACTGACGGATTTTTCCTGTTATTGACGAATATTGACCGTCGATAAATTTAATATTTCTTGTAGTATATTTTTGTTGGGACAGTAACAATTTTCCATTCTTCATGTCACGAACAATTCCTATGCCAATGATTTGTTTTTTGCATGACCCAAATCCTTCATTGCAAAGGACTTGCTCAAATCTCTTTTAAGACTTTGAATCTCAATTATGTCATGACCAATAATCAACATGCCATCAATGTAGGGTAAAAGAATAATAAATTTTCCATTAGAAAAACTTCTTCACAAAAACACAATGATCAAAAGAGGTTTTGTCATACCTATGATCCATCATGAAGGAATTAAATGTTCTATACCACTACATTGGAGTTTGTTTAAGCAAATACAAACTCTTTCTCAAATTGCAAACAAGATTCTCTTTACCTTTGACTATAAAACCTTCAGGTTGTTTTCACATCAAGTTTGTCAACTTCTATATTTAAACTAATTGTTAAGCCAAGTGCAACTCTGATTGAAGACATTTCAACCATAGGTCAAAATATCTCTTCAAAATCAAATCCCTTCTTCTTACTAAAGAACTTCACAACCAATCTTGCCTTATACCTTGGATGAGTCATTCTTCTCTTATTTCAAATTTAACACCCATTTATTTTTTTGTGATCTCTTGCCTTGGGGCAACTTCCCCAACTAAAAGGTATGATTCTCATACAAGGATTTCATTTCGTCTTGCATGGCTTTATACCATTTGTTTTTTCTTCATGCGACATAGCTTCTTCATAGCTTTCACGCTATATCCCATAAATCAACAAAAAAAACTCATCATGGAAATATTTCTATGAAGAACATCTCTCTTTAGCATATCTTCTCAAGTGAGGCTCCACATATGGTTAAGGAGGAACTAGTTTGGTTGGTTTATTGACTTGAATCTTAGACATGTCAACTACATTCTCCAAATTTACATTTATGTCTCCTCAATGATTAACAAATTTGGCAAGAGGTTCTATCTCAATATCAATGCACCTATGAGTAATCTATTTTGGCTTATCTTTCTTATAAATGTCCTTAATGGTTTGGTCCTTAAGAATCATGTTTACACTTCCTATTAAGCCTAGACCTTTCATGTCTAGGGATGTGAGCAAAGGCTTTACAACGAAACACTTTCATCAAAGGACTATAGAAAAATCTTTCTTCTTCCTCACCCTCTCAAGTACATCACCATCAAAAGGAAAAGAATGAGAAAGATTAACCAAATCCATTGCAGTTCTTAATGTGTCACCCCATAAAGCTTTATAAAATTTCACATGTGAGAGGATGGATTTAATTATATAATTAATTTTGCAATTCATTCTCTTTGCAAACCCATTGTGTTGAGGTGCCTTTGGAACTATCTTCTCAAGTCTAGTGTTATGATCTTGCAATAATGCTCAAAAGGACCCATGCATGCACCATTATAATTTGCTCTAACATATTTCAATAGCCTACTTGTTTCTCTTTCAACAATTGCATGTAAATGTTTAAACACATAAAGTACCTGGCCTTTAAATTTCAAAACAAAAGCCCAAACCTTTATAGAATGATCATCAATAAAGAAGACTAAATAAGAGCAACCTTTAATATTGCACATTATGGATTAAATACAAGATATGTGGTCTTCTACTTGGAGGATAAATGAGAAAAGAAACTTTATATTGCTTATCAACAAGACAATAAAAATAAGTTTGGAGAGATGTACCTCCACTAGAAAGCAACCCTTGTCTTGCAAGTGCAATAAGGCCCTTCTCAATCAAGTGACCAAGTTGTTTATGCCATAGTATAGAACAATCCTCAATTGCATTCACTTGAGGTGTAGACAACTCTATTGATGTCTAATAAAGAGTACTTCAGTTCTCCTTTTTTGCTACCACCATTTTTCCTTTAGTGCACTTTAATTTTCCATAAGCAAAGGAATTATGATAACCATAATCATCAAGTACTTGTACAAAGACCAGGTTAAGGTGAATATCAAGGACATGTCTAACATTCTTCAAATGAAGTTGCAATCGATACTAGTCTCTGACCACATTTCTCCAATGCCGATAACCTTGCTTACCCATTGGTTTCCCATCTTCACCTAAAATTTCCAGTAGTATAGGATGTGAAATAATTACAATGTGATGTAACATGAAATGAGACACCAAAGTCAATAACCCATTCATACTCCTGGTTAGTGAGATTAACAAAGTCATCTTTGTAAACAATTACAACTTCACCATTAAACACAACTGTATAAGTGGTTTTATCTTTATATTTTCTTCAATTGTTATTATTTCCTTTGTCCCTTGATCTCCCTTATTCAAGGATCACGCGCTCTTTAATAACGTGAATTAGTTTATTACAATGGAAACATGTGATATCTTTCTTTGGCCTTGACTTATCTATTGACTTGCTACGATCATTAAATCCTTAAAATTGACTATGCTTGTTTTTGAACATGGATTTAGGGAAGTGAATTTGAGGGGAAGGTTGGATTGTTTGGATTAAGGAAAAAATAACGAGAAATGAATGAATTTGAGATGAAAGTTGATGTGTAATGTGATAGGTTTTATAGATTAAAAGTAAATATTATAATTGATAAAAAAAATGTTATATATTATTACTATTACAAAATAAAAATATATAAAATAAATTAATATAAAAAATAATTTTATAAAGTATAAATTAAAATTAAAATATATTTGAAGAAACATTATTATAATTTTTTGTTAAAAAATAATATCTAAAATCACAAATTAAAATATATTCAATAAATATCAAAATTTAAATTATTTTATTATTTTAATTATATATATTTAATATAATATAAAAACATATAAAAACATTATATATATATATTAAAATACAATTAGTATATAATTTCATATATAAAATAATAAGGTATCGTTAACTTTATTTGCAAATATTCTTATACATGAAGATAAAGTTTGAGATAACAAATCTTCTCATTTTTTCTATTCTATTGATATTTATTGCATCGTTTTTCAAACTAGTGTTGCTTTTTTTTTTTTCTTTCTCGAGATCTCAATTGCTGAAACAAACACATCATAAATCTCCAAGAATTTCTATAAATATTTGTCGACTCTATAACTAAAACTTCATTTTTGGTATGGGAGATAACCTTAGTGTTGATCTTCCTCATAGTTCCTTCATTTAATAAGTTATTCTTAACCATGTCACTCCCAGTTCCTCAAAGATATACCAGTAATGTCTCTCAATTGTCTAGGAATGAGCTAAACAACAAATGCAAGTAACTCATCATCTAACACAATCTCAGTAGTTATTAAATAATTCACCATATTTTAAAAACCACTCTAGTGTTCAATCATTAAGAAATCATCCTTGTATTTTCACATTTACTGACTTCTTAATAAGGAATGTCTATTTCAAGAAATTTCTGGACTTAAACAATTCACTTAATTTCTTCCATAAGTTATAATTTAGAGTCTCACCTAATACTACATAATAAATAAATTTATTTATCCATTGTCTTATATAATGACCATAGTCTTCTTATTTACTTTCTTCTACTCGTACTTAAATTTATTTGTCGATGTAACACCATAATAAGTGAGTACTCCCTGCAAAACTTTATTATATGGCTTCTTTAGACTAGGCTTATAGGTGTCAAAAATAAATAAAATGTATTATTTCTTATTAAATTTGTTATAATATATATATATATATATATATATATATATATATATATATATATATATATATATATATATATATAAATAAGTGATTACTTAATGGAATTTCAAATAAGTTTAAAATATATTGCATTATTTAATTGAATATTAATATATTATTTTTTATTTGATTATATATTATTAGATACTGTGTTATTCGTTTGAATATTACTAAATATTATGCAATTTGAATGTGTTATTCGTTTGGATATTACTAAATACTAGAATTTTGACCTGTGTAACGCACGGGTTATTTTTTTAGAATATGAATTTTGTTTTTTCTAGTAAATGGAAAAAAATTAAGAAATTAAAAATGATATTAGAATAGGAGATATCAATTTTATCATGTTTATAAATGAATGCAACAGTTCTGAGTATTTAATGTTCCGGTACACCTAATAAGTTCCACATCGCTTAGGAGTCGAGGTCAAGCGAAATTTAATATTTCATGTTTGAAAAGTATACAATATAAAAATAAAGTACTAAAAAATTAAATTAAATATTAAATTATGTAATTAAATATTAATGAGAGAGTTTAAATACCCTGTTCCTGCAAAGAACAAATCAGAGATGTCAGACACAAATATCATCTTACCTCAATCCGCAATCCCTCTACTAGGCGTCCTCCCAGCTCGCATATGCTATCTGTTGGTCCCTTGGCTTGGACCCGTGAGGGGTTACCTGTGGAGAAGACTCCGACGATCAAGTCAGCAGGTGCTTCAGAAAGTCAAATCTCGTGATTAAGGGATTAATGAATGCGTACCTTTAATTGCTAGAGTCCATGTAGTCGGCAGATGTTGTCTTGTCCTCTAAAGTAGTCGGCCTGGTTCGCCTATACTCGTCCGCTGATTTGTCTGGTAACTATTTGCATGCTTGGGGGTTATGTAGGCAGATTTTACTGTTATAGTCATGTTAGGTCGCCTAGGTGTAGTACACCAGTCCCCCAGCCTGTGTTGGTATACCTATAGCGGCAAAGGATGAGAAGTGTAAACATTTTTGTTAGGCCGCCTAGGTGTAATACAAACTCGAAACAAACTACAATTATAAAAGAAAAACCTAAAATTTATCATATCATGAAAAAAAAAATCAGCAAAAATTAAGGATATGAGGTTGTCATCCCTCTGAATGCTCACACACTCACTACTAATGTCCCAAACAATTACCCTTTATCATGCATTCAGATTAACTTGATCAGTTTATTGTTTCCTATTATTTGTTTCTACACACAATATTCAACAAGGAGATGTTTTCTTTTTAAATTTTCTTTGATGTATTGCTTTTTTATATCTTGCTGTATTAAACTAAATTGCAATACTTTTATGGTTATTTAAAATGTTTTTTTTGCATTCTAACATTTGAGTTCTGTAAGAATGCTAAAAGATATAAAAATCAGTACAACAATCGAAACATTTCATTCAAAAAATGCTACACACAATCAAATTCTGCTTACATATTATAATTCAAAATGGACACACAATCAAATGCTACACACAATATTATGAAATAAAATAAATTATATTTTATTTGTTTTTTTTAGTTTGTATAAAAATATTAATATAATTATTATTATATTTAAATAAATAATTAATTTATATAATTAGTTTTAAATGTTATTATTATTTGAGTTGATTAAGTATTATACTACGGTACAAATTTTATATTATTATTATTTAATAATATATAATGATAATATTCAATTCTTACTATTACCTGATTGTATTTGTAGTAGACTAAAATAATTTTTTTTGACGTGTATTAGGTAGTATTGAATACTAATAATATAGGAAATAAATATTAATATTTATGTAATTCATATTTTTTGTAAATAAATATTTTTAATATATAATTATATCATGATTAAAATTCATAATAAATGTCTTTCAAAATTTTAGGTATATATTTTTTTAATATATACGTAATATTCTAAATCTGTAAAGATTATTTATTTTTTAATAAAGGAGAACACGAAAAATATGTAGAAGAAAAAGAAAAAGAAGATCAACAAAGTAACTTATCTATTCACATTTCTAATATTTGATTTAAATGGTTATTCAATTGAAAAAATTTATTCACCATGGTGCCAACCAATTTTCGATAAATGGTTATTCAATTGGAAAAATTGATCAGAACTTAGCAAACTCAGGGATACATTTCTTTAACAAACTCAAGCGTGATGACTTTTAGGAATTTATACGTTTTGCTCTTTAGTGTTTCCATTTTCACCATCCTTAGCGGTTGCAGTAGTACTAAAGTCTCATTAAAAACAATACATTGTAAGAGTTCTACTAAACAAAATATTGCCCTCTAAGTAAGGTTTAATACTAGTATCACAGTATAAAAAATTTAATAAAGAGACAAATATGAAAGACTTGCACCAAAGTCCAACATAGAAGACATTCAAAAGTCCAGGATGCAAAGGATTGAACCTAATCAAATTACATATTAATGCATTTTGTATTTTATTTTGATATACTTGGATACAATTTTTTTTTTGTTTTTCCGTATTGTGTTTATATTTTGGTCGTAGACATTGGAAATAAAAATATAAAGCATTACTTATTTTTAATATGAATATATGAAAAACAACTTGATCTACTTATTGTTAATTTTTATTTCAAGTTTTTCTAGAAAAAATGCAAATCAACATGAGTGAAGTATGCGTTAATTATTGAAGACGTATTCAATTCTTGTTTGTAAAAAATCCACCACAATCTAATGTCTCTTGGGTGGGTAAATCCAAGCAAGTAAAATTGGCTAGAATCATCCACACAAACTCCTCTATCAATGTAAATTTATAGTCTAAAAGAACCTTTGAGAGCAAGGGTCATTTCCACGTCATCCATAAAGCATATATGTACATATTGTGTCCAAGAATAATTATGAAACATGAAACGACCACAGAAGATGAAGATAAAAAGCTTTTGCTTTTGTGGCACCTAGCAGTGCCAAATATTTCTTATAGTACTTCACGCTTAATGCATGATTGGATGTGCTACCACTAAATGTAAATTTGCTCGTCCATCATCATCACCTCAAAATAGATAGAACATATAAGACCATAAAATCTTCGATATTTAAATATAACCGTATTAATACATGTGCATATGTGAGTACATAAAAAGATGAAAGAAAAAAGTTAATAGTTAATACAAAGCATTTCAGTGATGAATACATATAGTATAGTAGTATATACTCAAATAGATACTAACATGAAAAGAGATGAAAAAAGGAATTGTCTTTGGCATTCAATAACAGGGGGCACTTAATGGAATTTCCTATTCTAACATACCAGATAGTCAAATAAAGGAACAATTTCACATAAAAAATGTATAATATACATACACAATTTCAGTTCAACCTAGTTGTTATCTAAACTACAAATTTTTTATACATACTAAATTCACTAATTGTGGAAAAAGGAGGGAGGTAAAATTTTATAGGAAATATGTAATAGAATACAAAATAAAAGTCTCTAACTATTAATCAATGAAATAAATTTCATTCATATGAATGAATAACTAATAGAATACAATATAAATGATGTCACGTGAGCACCAATATTCATAATACATGTTTATAATCTATTTCCAAAAATTGCTGCAATACCGGTTAAGTCAAATAAAATAACACCTTGCAAAAATGTTAAAAGCTAATTAAGAAATCCTGACAAAAAAATCACTTCCAATTTTATCAGATTTTGTATTGATTGTTCTCTACCAACCATGTCCTACAAATAAATTTCACAATCCATCATAATCACAATTCCTGATATAGATTAAAGATATCATGACCATTATAGACAAAAGATTTCTAAACCAAGAGAAGAAAGTTTGAGAGCACGAAAATTTGAACAAAGTCATATGCAACAACTTCCAACAGTAAGACTTGGTTTTATTTGGAAAGTAAGATTATAATATTATCAAGAGCAACAACAAAACAACTACAACCACAATAATGAATGTGTATCATCTCAGTCATTAATAGTCATTTATACTTGCAATCATCATATGAAGTTATAACAGCAGCAAGTCCTTGTATAGGAAAAAATTAAGTTTGGGTCCATTTTAAAATGAATTTAAATAAAAAAAGCCATTAATCGTCGTCAATAACCATGTCTACCAATAAAAAATAGCTATAAAAGTAACAACAAAATGATAAAAAAATGAAAAGAGAATAATAAAATACATATATCATCATGAAATTATACTTACTTTCAAATCATTAGCAAGTTTTAAATTTTATTCAAGATAATCTTTTCTTCCAGCCAAATCATTCGACGCACATGAGAGATAACTTCACTTTGCTCCTCATCAACTGTCTAATAAAAATCTAACATTAACAAACACATTTACTAACCATTCTTAGTTCAGAGAATTGTCTCTCTAGTTTGCATTTCTCATTCAATAGTTGTAGTTCCTGCTGCCATTAAATTTAGTTAATTTCCTTAAAACACGAAGATGTAGATAAACATTAGTGACATGTTTATATTTTGTACCTTCGTGCAGGAAAAAGCAATTTTTTTATGGAGGGATCTCCCCTTCTTGTCCGCTTACTGGGAATAAAGTTCCTTCAATCAACTTATAATTTGATGGAATTGTATGAAATACTCAGTATCTTTCAAAGAAAAACATGCATGAGTGTTTATACTTTTCGAACATTATGAAACTTCCCGAAGTAAAATTGATCAAAATCAAAAGCAATTTCTTATTGGATGAATTTTATTTTATCACATTGTTAAGTTTGTCAAGTAAGCATGAACACCTATATATTTATAGTAGTGAAAAGATGAACCACATCTCATCTTTAAGTCTCTTATGAATTTGATAAATAACTGTAGTAAAAAATAGTCTTGATTATTATCATTCTCAGAATCACCTGTAATCATAAATGCTCTTTTTGTAGCAATGAGATTAGTATCCATGAGCTCAATGCCAAAGTAATTGAATGTCTCCATCAACATGCTAAACCTTCCCCCTCTATTTGTGCCACAAAGACTTGTTCTTGCGGAAAGTAAGAGTGTTAACATTAGTAATAAATAATTTTTGGGATCTTTTTAGAGTATATTTGTCATTGCATTCATAAATATTAAGAATATCTATGAATTTAGTGATTTCACTTAAAAACCATGAAACAAAAAATATAAAGAAGGCAAACTTACAATAAACCTTCAACAACTCCAATTGCTATGCTCATTCTTCTTGCGCAATATAACTGACATTCCTTAGCAAGTGGCCATGCAAATGTGTGAGCAAGCTATGATTAGGCATGTAATCATACACAATAAAATTTTCATCTCCTCCCAACATCTACTCTGTTTTTTTTTTAATTTGATTATTGCTCTTTAGCATAGTTAACATACCCAAATAATCTACCTTGATTCTTGCCTTGTTGACTATATTAAATATTTACAGACCCAAGCATTAAGAAACCATTTTAACTCATAACACCTTTAACATTAAACTTATTTGAGATAACCGGTTAACAATGAGTAACAACAATTATTAAAAGAAAAATTGACTAAAATAAGTTGATCAAGGTAGTGTAGAACTATCTCCTGAAAGTCACTTACTTCCCCGCTAGCACCAAGGAGATAATGTTTTCTAATAGGCTTGATACGCTCAACACTCTTGTACTGCATGGTAGATCCATATGAACCTATATCAACATATCCCCCATTCAAATGATACAATAATGAACTTTTCAGACATGGTAGATTCATGAATAAAAAATCAATTACTCCTACCATGCTAAATTTTTTTTCTCCAATAATATCATTTCTTTAAAACAAAGTACTCCAAGAAGGCAACTTCCACAATAATTAGATAAAGAGCATTTTGCAAAAGGAAGATAAAAGCCAATTGAATAACAAACCTCCCATATCAGCGACCATGAGAATCCCATCTTTGTATTTCATAGAAACTACAATAAAAAGTATATCAATGATGATAATCCAATTAAATATGACATGTTCCAAAGTTCAAACAGTTAATGAGCAAGACTTACTTCATTCCAATCTAGAGTGACATGCTCTATTGCAGATAGACAGAATCTTGAGGAATTCGGGGTAAAAACTATAATATTTGAAGGAAGTAAAATGATAGCAGCTTCACTGGCATCAACCCTGCATCCACAACATAAAAACATAAAAAAGAAATCTATACATAATAGAAATGTGGGTTGAATGCCAAGTAGAAACCTTAAACACTTTGTGTTTACCAAAAAAAGGCAGAAAGAAATGGATAGTTATATGTAGTCTGAATGCAAATGACATCAAAGTTTTTAGATATAAACAATGGTTTGGCAAAATTAGAAACAAAACACCACTGTTCAATCTTGTTTTCTTCGAGAGCAATCCATATCTTAAATTATTTATGGTTGACACCAGAGTATTCACATAACATAGTTAATGCTATAAAAGTTAATGCTAAATACAAATTTGCGAATGTTTCTCCATGGCTTGCAATCATAGAATTGTTCCAACCCTTTTTATTGGGAGTGAAAGCCTGTAGCACTAACAAATAAAGTCAGCACAAACAAAGATAAATGAACGAAACTTACACAATTAGTATTATAGCAGTATGTTTCGTAAAGTATTGAAAAAGAGAAAAAATAGAAACAAAAAACATAAACCATGTAAATAGAGAGATAGAGAACCATGGCAAAAAGTGAAAAAAAACATAAAAGAAGAGCAAGAACGAAAACCAGAACCCGAGAGAAATTCATATCGCAAAGTCAAACGGTAACTCAAAATCAGAAAAACAAAAAAAAATGATAAAAAAAAACAAAGAACATATCAAATATATCACTACAAAAATCAATGGTGAAGAGAAAATGATAAACAAATTAAATATCTAACTATAAAATTAAGTGGTGGAGAAAGGATGATCAAACCTTTGAGACCCAATAAAATTTGAAAGCTAAAACCTTCGAGACCTAATAAAATGAGAAAGCCAGAACCCAAACCTATACCAGTAGAGAAGAAAAAACAAATCAGTGGTGAAGAGAAAAAAGATAGGGTTTTGCTCATAGAGGAAGAGTGAGGCGGCAACATTGAGAGTGAAAAAAGATAGTGTTTTGCTTATAAAGGAAGAGTGAGACAGTAGAGGGTGAGAGAAAAATTGAGAGTGAGGCAGCAGTGAGAGAAGAGTTGAGAGTGAAAGAATTAGGGTTTTAGCAAAGGAGATGATTTTTTCTTTTTGAATTTAAAGCAAAATGAGAAAATCACATGTGTAAGAGCCACATTTTGCCACTTATCAAAAAAATAGTGTTTAAGCTTTCTACATTTAATTAATTTTGTGTGTTCTGCTTTTTGTGGTTGATGAAAAAACTTGCACTTTGTGCTACCTTTATTTGTATTATGTATAGATTATGCAATTTGGATGGAGGAGGTACATGTTTGAATGCTAATTATTATACTTTTAAAGAATGATAAGTTTTGTGCTTTTTATTCTAAATGTACTTCATATATCATGTGAATTACACATTTGGTAAACGAAATGACATAAAAGCTGGGAAATAAAGTATGTTTATTTACACTTGAGAATATATGAGTGTGATACTATGTATAAGAAATTAATTTATTTTTAGGGTTAAATATGTTTTTGATCCCTTAACTTTCAATAAATTTTGAATTTAGTTCATTTCGAAATTTTGGACCAATTTAGTCCTTCATCTTTCGAAATACGTGGATTTAGTCCTTTTAATCAAATTTTGTTAGGTTTATTTGATGTTTCGTACACATTTCAGGATTGTATTTGAGTTGTTTATACTCTTTGACACATTTTTGCTTTAATGTTAAGTCAAATACTATTAAGAAACGCACTTGAAATGTCAAACAAACTTAACAAAATC
>Ga0099822_1004026_pt1 | contig 19029 bp, 10 predicted proteins | sample CowpeawhiteBW_FD_76839 | JGI IMG/M metagenome (GOLD analysis project Ga0099822, IMG submission 76839) | Root nodule microbial communities of legume samples collected from California USA - Cow pea white BW | ecosystem: Host-associated > Plants > Roots > Nodule | place: USA: California | collected...
TATATATATATATATATATATATATATATATATATTGCTAGGAAGAGGTATTATTTTAAAGAATTGTTCAAAAATAGAGTGTCAAAGTGGGCCACACAGGTTGAGTCAATAAAAGTTCAACTCAACCCGACTTACTTTTTGGTGAGCTAGAAATATCGGAACTCGACCTGATCTACCATGGATTGGTAGGTTGTCTACAAATATTTTTTTTTTGTAATTTATTTTATATATTTATTGTATTATAATGAGAGGGAATTGACTTAATTTATTTTTTATAATAGTGAAATTAGAGTGTTTACCTAATTCTCAAACTATTACTAAAAAGATAATAATTTTATTGCATTATAATGAGAGTGAACTGACTTAATTTATTTTTTTTATAGTAGTAAAATCAAAGTGTTCACCTAATTCTCGAAATATTACTATAAAAATAATAATTAAAGATGAACGTATCAATGTATATAACTTGACAAACAAATTATTTAAACATTTAAATTATTTAAATATTATTGAAAAATATTCTAATATTTAAAAATATAAAACTGTGAATCTATATAATTAAAATTAGTAAATAATTATAACACAAAAGTTTTAAAAAAATATAAGAAAATGTTGGTAAATTAACCTGTAATTAAGTGAATCAGATTCGATTCGACTCACTTTAAAAAAAAATAAATTTTTTTCAACTCAATCCCATCGTCTACTCGTAAAAACTTGCTTGAGCTGCATGTGTTAAAGTTATTTTTTTTTTGTTGGCGAATACTCTGTAAGATAGAAAGACGTTATTATTTTGTAGTTGAAAAACTTGGCATCTTCTGATGAAAATGTTTTAATGAAAGGCATGTACTTCAAATTTGTCCGTATGTCAATTATGTGCATGTATCAACTCCAAATACGAGTTATAAATTAGGGGTATTTATAGATACTACCAAGTAAAATTCATTTAATTTAATCTAATATATTTGGAGTATTTATGTGAAATCGAAGTCAATCTAATCAAATTTATTATTTATGAGATTGGATAATAGGATGCTATTAAACTCAATCTCACTCAATTACTATATATAATATGCTTTAGTTTTAGTTTGTTAACTATAAGTATTTTATAAAAATAAAGACGGAAAAAATATATACTTAAAACATTTTATTTTTTTGTATTTTATACTATTTTGTCCAAACATTCCTTAGAACATATTTAATAGAGAAATCTTTCAAAAATTCTTAAACTAATTACATATTACATATTTATGTTGTATTTAAGATCCACTTTTTAATCAATGATCGCATATATTAAGTTTCTTTCATTTTAGTTTTCTTAAAACAAATATATACTTTTGATTTGTAGAAATTATAGTTCTTATAGATGAACAAGTTTTTACACAATATTTGATAAAAATGTTGCAAATAAAATTTCTTCTTTTTAATCGTAAGTTTTGATTTAATTTGTTCAAATGCATTATTAAGTCAAAAGGCATATACAATATAACTATCAAAAAGTTATATTAGAATGCATTGTAGAGAAAAACTATTGTTTTTAATAACAGTAAAATATTTTTTTATACCCAACGATTCAACACAATTCCGGATAACTGTTTTAATATGGATGGATAACAAGCTTCATTAATTCCAATCCAATTCATAATCACCTCTAATATAAATGAAAAAAAATTGTAAGAAAGATAAATTCATTAAAGCTATAACTGGAATAATAACCTTTGAAATGTCGATTTACCATAATATAACTTTGTTGTATATGTTGACAATAACATGAAACAACACTGCACTATCCAAATTTGATCTTGCTTAGTTACAGAAAAAGAAGGAGCCAAAGCTGCATAACTTGATTTCAGTTCAACCACTGTAGAAACAGACTACAATTTCGTGAAACGCTTTTGCAATATAACCTATATTTTAAAAACATTCCCCATATATCGCAAAAGAGAAGGTATGGAAAGAATGAAAGAAGAAAAATCATGGATCTCATTTAAGATGTAATATATCAGAACTAATACACTAAGTTATATCAACTAGTCTTAGATTGAGAAACTTAACATGCAACGTTATTGGTATATCAAACTATATGAACCAAAGACACTTTATGTGTGTTAAAGGTTTATCAATCGCAATACATCTACACAATTCTTGTTGTTATCGTTGTGTTGCAATTATTAGGTCATGTGCGTGCCCGATATTTATGAGTTCTCTAGAGATCATGCCAAGATTTCATACAAACGATCTCACTCGACACTTATATAGGTGATTTCATCAAGTATATTTTGCAAACCATACACTACCCGTAAGAGATATATATGAAAATCATTAAAAACTTTGTTTAATCTAAAATTCTTACGCCATATATAATTTTAATTACACAATAAAATTCAACCTCTTAATAATGCAAATTTTAGCACTTTCACACACACACACACATCATAAAAATGGATATAATTGATTTAAAATCAATTAGTTCTATCAGAATTAACAAGTGACTTGTTTTTACTTATATAAACCTTATTCATGGGATATCTAATAACAAAGGTTGGATTATCATAACTTGTTTGTTTGGTATTGTCTTAAGTCTCATTTTCCAAAAATATTTCTAAAATCATATTTATTCTCAATGGTTTCTTAAAGGATCTACTAGATTCCGTTACGATTTCACATAATTAATGAAAATAGTTCCACTCTTTAACATGAAGCATAGTAAAAGGTTAGTAGCAAAAAAAAAAATCAATTTAAACAAAAGAAGGAAACATATTTTTTGGAAGTCTGAGAAAGAATACCAGAAAGATAAAATGCCATAAAGAGGGGAAAGCTGGAGAATGAGATTTGACGAGTTTGAAAGAGGTGAAGTATGGTGGTAAAAGAAAAGGAAGAAATGCAACTTGCAACAATGACGACGGAGTGGATGAAAGGAGAATGAAGAAACCATTATAATATTATCAAGACATCTTTAGTTATGAAAAAAAAAAATCTGATTAATAAAGTATTGATAAAACGATCTGTTAAATTTTAGAAAAATATTAGCTAAATTGTCAGTCATCCATAAAATTAAATAAATGAATTTGATATTATTTATTTTTAATATTAGTAAAAGATAAATTAAAATAAATTTACATATAAATCAACTATACATATATGGCAAGTAATAAACTTTTAAGAAAATATAATGTTTACATTATTAACGTTCTCTAGCAATAAAGATCAAGAATAATACTTCACAAAATTAAAATTACAAAAACAAAATGAAAAAGTTTGAATTGAAGAAGTACATAAATAGCGTCTTAATTTACAACAAAAATCCAACACCATTCTATTCGTCAAAAACACGCAGGCGCTTCTATTGTCAAAAGCTTCGAGTTTCTAGTATTGTGTATTGTTTTCTTCTGACTCTTTCCAATTATCAAAATTGGTATAAATGAGAGGAAATAGAAAATTTTCAGGCACAGTTTCTTATAATATGAAAATATGGAAAGCAAAAACTTCCCATAATTTGTTAAAAAGTTGTATAAGCTGACATTTACAACTCTCTTTCAACATTATCTTGTGATAAGGTTCAAGGTGTGAATGAATAGCCTTGTGAGGCTTATGTATGAAGGTAGATTGAATCTTTAATAAAAGGAATCGGATTCCTCAATGGAAAAATGATAAGACAAGAAAGAATATGCAATTTGGGCAGCATTAAAATATTTCTTACTAAACTTTCTCATCACTATTATTCCATTATTCCATAAGTTTTCCAATACTATTCACTTCAGAATCCTCTTAAAAGGACCCGATGTGACTTTCATTAGTAAAAATTTACCATCTGAAACGCTGCAGAGGTTTCAGTCAATTAAGGATTGATTTTTGTAACAGAACTGAAGTGTGTTAATTGATTTATGTAACACTTGATCTTATTGTGGCACCGAGTTGAAACTCAAAAAAGATGTTCTTCCCGTGCCAACACTGCAGGGAATATGTTCCTCTCTTTGAGGAAGGGTAGGTACAATAATGACACATATCTGAAATTGAAATGTAAACGTATAAATTGATTAATTGAATAATGATTATTCTTAAATTGCCTAAACTAAGTGCAAAGTGCAACTACACCCAACACCCCATAAAGGAAAAGATGTTCTTTTCTCTTTAAAAACGCGGACTTTAGTTGCCCCTTAACAAGATGAACTCGGAACAAACAAATTTAAAGAAGTAATTTCACAAGAAATCAATATGTTTTTCTTTAAGATGTTGACATGTCTTCAGAAAAGTCTACATAAGCCTCAATCACTTACTCTGAATGGGCACCTAAAAATTGCTGGCTAGCACATTGGTAGCAAAGAAAGGAAAAAATAAAAATGCATCATGAGACCAATTTTAATAGAATCTATCCTCATTTTGAACACTTAAATAAACTTGTTTTTCAGAAGTTCTTCCATTTGGCCCACCCCACCTCATCACACCTATGAGTCTATAAGAAGCATATATCCCCATAGTAAAGTGATGGATATGAGGTAATGGAGCATGTGGGGTACCCATAAGAACAGCCACTGAACAAAAACCGAAGGCTCAGAGCCACATTGACCCATTATTGGACCTTACTTTTCATCCTTTCGATAAAAAAAGAAATAGTTTTTTTTTCCCCTAAAATATAGTAATTAATAAAAAGGGGGGTGTGATAATATTCTTGTATATCTACACGCATTACAAAATTACTCGAATGAAATGATTGCGTGCAATGCAACTCACATTCACATGAGTGAGCACGCATTAGGATTTTCATCGCTGAATAGCTCGAACGAATCCGACGGCTGCGATGAAGCATACGATGAATTATACGATGGAGCATACGATGGAGCTTCGTACGTGTAGGGTGGAGGCTCCACTTCGTACCCAGGGCGCACCACGTGGGCGTACGAATACGGTTGCGGAGGGGCATAGTACGCTGCACCGTAGCTGCTGCTAGGTTGCGCCGTATGGTAGCTCACATTATGAACAACTTGCGCAGGAGCAGCAGGAGGAGCATAGTAATGCGGTGGGTACTCACGGTAAAAGTGATGATGACGTGTCGAACTTTCGTTGGTTGGGATCACAAAAGGAACTGAACTTGAAACTGGAACCGCTGGCTCATGAACGTGACCTTGACCATTTGACTGGTTACTGGAACCTTCGTTAGCTTTTGCATCACTGCCAACCTCGTTTCCGTTGTTGCTGTTACTCCCTTTCCCGGTCGCCGTCACCTTCTTTTTCTTCTTTTTCGCTCCACCGGCACCACCGGCACCAGCTCCACCGGTAATATTCTCATTCCCGGTTGCTTCATTGTCGTTAGGAACTTGAACAGCGATGCTCACTTTTTTGTCGGTTACCGGTCCGGCCGGTTGTAACACCACCGTCTGCCTCACCTCCGGTTTTGGCTCTTGCAACTGAACAGCGGCTTTACCGGCGGCGCATCCATCGCTGTTTTTCTTAACGGCTTTACTTTTGGTATTGTTATTGTTAGTACCTTCCGCGTTTTTGGATGGGTCTTGCGCGACAACCTTGACATCTTCTTTATCGTTTTCCTTAATCCCTTCGCTGCTCTCTGCGTCGCTCTGTCGCTTCTCTTTGCTCTCTGAATTCACTTGCTTCTTCTTTCCGGAATCTTCCTTTTCAGGCCACAACTCTGCATGCTTCCCCGCCTTGGTCAATTTCCAAACCAACAGCTCGCCGTCAACGTTCCCCGTTACCACCACCTTATGTTGCTTCTGATCGATGTCTATGTCGTAAACACCTGCACCACGGAAGAGTAACGAGTGTGGCGCAAACAAACAACGGGGAAAAGGAGGGAAATTGAAAATTAGGGTTTGGTTTTGAAGGTGGTTACGTTACCGTAAATGGCTTGCAGAATTTTCTTGACTTTCTTTTTGCAGCCTTGGCAGTGGATGGAGACCCTCAACGTCACGGTCTGGGAGACAGAAGCGTAAGAAGTTCAGAACCTGTTGGAGAGTACTGGGCGTTGTTAAGCGAATAAACAAATGTAAAAGATGGAACGATGTTTACCTTGCATGCGATGGGTTCTCCTTCTACGCGCTCTTCGGCTTCTCTGGGTTCCGCTTTAGATTCTGTTGCTGCCATTGGAGCTTCAAACACAGAAGAAGAGATTTTGGTGTTCCAGCAAAAGAGAAGAAGACAGAAGAGTAGTGAGAAAGAGGTAGAAAGGGTTAAAAAGCAGAGAAAGAGAGGGTTGAAGGAAGGGTTTGAAGCATAAGAGAATAATTTATTTATTTATAATTTAAAACAGGAAAATTGAAAAGTTGAAGGGTTTCAACTTTCATGAAAAGAAGAACCTGCATTGGGAAAAAGAATGTGAAAACAGGGTGGTCTCAGTTTAGACGTAATTCAACGGGAATCGTTCAATTTTCTTTTATGCAAATTTAATTCTTTTGTTAGTGGACACATATACTTGATTCGGTTTTTGCTTTTTCTTCTTTTGCCTCATGCCTTTTCAACTTGGTTTTATTTTCCATCACATCATACATGTATTGATGAAGCAAATGTTTTAGAGGTTTTACTTTTAGGAATATGGAGAATATATTCTCATAGGTTCTAGTAATGTTAGAGTCTATTAATAACATAATTATGATAAGGTTTAATGTAGTTTCAATATCCTACTTTAATTTTGGTAATTCTTTTGTTATCTTAATTTTGTAGTACTTTTTATGTTTCATATTGAAATTTTAGTGAACATGTTAGTACCGTGAGATGTGAAAAGAATAGTCGATGGAATAGAAAAAAAAAACGTAGAGACAATAGAATGTGAAAGTATTAATAGGAGAAAACTATATTTTTTAGTTGAGAGCAGCTGTGTTAGTTGTTTTTTTTTTTATAAATAATAGTCTATATGGATATTTATAGATTCAAAGATTATTCTAAAAATATCTGACTAGAACCTGGATAAATAGTTCTAAATTTTTCTATGTATAATATTTTTAACTTGTTCTCCTATTTTACTATAATATTATAGAGGTTTTATAACATTTCAATAACTCTTTTAGACTTTTCTATAAATTGATATTATACTTCAATAGAACAGTTAGTGAATATGTAATTAAGTGGCATGAGTTATTCCATTATACCAAACTCAATTTCTATCTCATATTTTATTTTAGGTTTAACTAGTCTGATAATACTTATTCTTGTTTGAATGTATCAATTTGGTCCCACTTTTAGAAAGTGTCAATTTCGTCTCAATTTTTGAAAAAATGTCTTAATTTGGTCCGACAGATTAAGTTTTTATTTTATTTATTTTTTCGATTGTATTTCATGTAATTTCAAAATTTAAAGAGAAGAAAATCAATTAATAAACTAACTTTATTCATTTAAAAAAACCAAAAGATTTAGGTAGTGTTTGTTTCGATCAATCTACCGTTGGCGAGAGAGAGCGAGTGAATACATTGTTCGCATAAGCATATTTGTTCTGATTTGTGAGTATGAACTCTGCGTGAGAGAGCATATATTGTAGATGGAGAGTAATATTACAAATTTGTTCTCACTTTTTTAATATTTATCCAAAGCTCCCCATGCATACAAAGATGTGGTGTGGTGCCAGTGTCTTAACTTTTTTCAAATAAAAATAATATTACTTAAATAGAAATACATTTTATAATGAAAAAATAAATAATTAATAATATTATTAATTTTTTATAATATATGCAATCAATTTTTATTTTTATTATATATAATATAAATAATATAAAAAAATAATGATTATTTTTATAATTATAATGATAATAATAATAATATTTATATAATTTTAAATAATAATTTTTTTTAATTAATAAATATTTATAATATTTTTGTTTATGATAATAATATATGAAAAATTAATTATAATTTATCTAAATATCATTTTATTATATTTTTTTAACACCAAGGAATGAATAATTAGGTAATTTTACATTTTTATCTATTAAATTTAATTTTTTTAGTCACATTAATCAAATCTTTTATAAACTTTCACAAAAATTACTTTCACATCTACTTCAGTATCATCCCCAACTCCACAAAAAAGAACAATATAAATATCACCTTCTAATTAACCAAAATCAATTATTTTTCTCTCTCTCAAATCATCACCTAGATAAGAACATACCCTTAGAAGAAAAAAAAATGAAAAATAAATTACAAATAATTTAAGTTAGAGAAGACATGTATAGTTAATCTTTTTTTTTTTTCATTTTTTAATGTCACAAACCTAGATGCGCGGACAAAAAATTAGGTTTATGTAAGTTCAATTTTTATAAATTAGAATAATTTTTGTTAGCAGTTTGGATTCCATATTACTCATCGTGGAAATATTAATCAACTACTCTCAAATTAGTTTTATTTTAATTTTTAAAACAAACCTTTAATTTCTTTCCAAAAAAATTAACTATCTATTATTACTCAAAACGTTATTTAATTTAAATGGTAATTATGGTAAATCAATTAAAAAATAAATTTGTAAAATCTCAAGATTTGGAGATACTTAGGAATTTTTAGTTTAGGGTCGCATAACAGTCTAAATTTATTTAAGAAAAAACCTAGTTGCTTCTTCAGGTAAATTTAACTTAAAAAATAATTATGAATATCTATATTCACCACGTGCGTGCCAAACATAAGATGAGGTATCGTATCACGTTTTTAATAGTAAACCAATAAATACTTAAAACTAACAACTCTTATTATATTATATTTTATATAAAACAGAAGAAAAACAGACCCGTGCGTATGCACGGGTCACAAACTAGTTACTTACAAAAAAATTATTGATTTTCCTTGGTTTTTATATTTATTATAAAATGTCATGTCTCAAAATATCATGAATATTTTCATTTTTTTCTATTTTTTATTTCTTGTTTTACATATTCTCTGGCTTCGTATCATATTTTTGTGGCGGTGAGAAAGATTAAAGAAAATAAACTTTTTTTTGTCAATTTTATTTTATCTAATTTTATCAAGTTTTGTTAAATATGTCATATTTTTTTTTTCAAATAGGTTTCAATTTTTATCAATTTTGTTCAATTTAATTTTTTTTTTTGATACTATTTAAATCATTAATGATAATAAACAGTAACGATTACGTGTTATTTTGTAATTTTTTTAAAATTTAAAATTTTTTTTTCCAATTTTTAAATTTTTTTTTTTTGAAAACATGTTCATGTGTTGACCTAGCTATATATCACGTGTTAGAGTTAATATTTTTTATTCAATTTAGTTCTTGTATTTGTTATTTTTCTTATTTTAGTTCAAATTTTGTTTAAAATTGAACAATTTTATCCCTATCGAAATTAAAACAAAATTTAATTTTTGTATGAAATTTATAATGATGTTTTTGTTAAAATTCAAATTTTCATTGAATATTTTTTTGTTTAAAGTTACTATTATTTTAAAATTAGAATGAAAATCTTAAAGATGAAAACTAAAATTATTGATCTAAAATTTTAAAATTAGTCTTTATCCTTAAAAATTTCTTTCTAATTTTAAAACTAAACAAAAAATTCAATAAAACTATGAATTTTAATATAAAAAGTAAATTTGTTCTCAATTTGAAGGAGAACAAAATTACTTCATTAAAAAAATAAAAATTGAGGCTAAATTGAACAAAAAAACGAATACAGGATAAAATTGAATATAAATCATTAATTTTTACATGTGACACATTATTAGATTGACACGTGAACATTTTAAAAAAATTTAAAATTAAAAAAAAAATCACGAAATGATACGTGAAAATTACTTTTTATTATCATTAATAATTTAAACAATATTAGAAAAAAAATCAAATTGAACACGAAAATTATAATCTATGAAAATAAAAAAATAAAATCATGACTGATTTAATAAAATTTGACAAATTGAGAAAAGAAAAATATTTTAACTTAATTTTTTTCTTTTTCGATACTTGTAAAGGTATGCATAATAAAACAAAATGAAATAACTAGCATAAAAGAGCACAGGGAAATACTGTACTTGAAGGCGACTATTTAAATAAAGAGAAAAAAACATTTATTTCTTTTACTTTTAACTTTTTTACACCACTTTTATAGAGAGTTTGCAAATTGCTATTGGATATACAGATAGGATTTTGCTGTAAACTCGTGAGAAACATCTTTAGTTGTAAAGCAATTTTGGAAGCCTTCTATGTTAAGTCATCATAGTCCAAAATCAAATTTCAGTTTACACTTTTCACTTATATCCTTGATAATTTAGAAGTAAAGGATTAAAAATCATTTGTATAATTATTAGGGATGTCAACGGGACGGTAGGGATAATAACTCATCTCTACCTTATTCGCTTGATAAATATTCACCTATACCCGTACTCATATCTGGGTATCTATATGTGGGTATCCACATATTTTTTTACTATCCACATATATCTATGAATAACCACAGATATTTAAAAAATAAATAAATAAATATTTAACAACATATTTTAATCGTAAATTCAAATAAAAGATAGTACATAACATTCATACATTCAAAATAAAGTCCAAATAACTCATTTAAATATTGTTGAATGATAATTTACACATAAATAATTTTTTTAAAACTAATTGATAAAAAAAGTAACTCATTCAAAATCAATATATTAATATTTTAATCATTTTTTAAATTTAAATTATAGTATAGCGGATACGTGACTCACCTCATTAACATGCGAGTATAAAAAATACATATACTCATTACCCGAAGATATCTATTTCCTACCCATTATGAGTTTTATCCATATAGGGTACGATTTTTTTTGACATCTCTAATAATAATTATTCAATTAAGATATTCTCATCCAATAATAAATAGTTTCACAATTCTTTTCATTACGTAATGTTGTTTCCTTAATTGAGATCTTTTGAATAAAGATGAGAGGTTAAGATGTCTGTAAAGAAACTCCTATATTCAAGTCAATATCATATAAAACATGTATAATAATACAAATTAATAAACAATATATATCTAATAAAATATATTCTATTTATAGTATTCTAATAAGTGTGATCCGAATGATAAGTATTAATCCTGTTTACAGTTATATATTCTATTTATAGTATTCTAATAAGTCTCAAGTATATTAATCCTTAATTAACATTCTTTATTTTGTCTTAACATGATAATTTTATTTAGGTAAAAATTTCAAGATGATAACACTTTGAGCCCACAATATTATTTTGTATTCTATACTATGCAATTCTTACATTTTTTTTAACTCATCAAACATCTTTAAAGATAAAATGATGATGAGACATAATTCAAAACAAGAAGACAATATATTAAATCGTGAGAAATCCTAAGTATCTCCAAAGAATCTGTGGTGATCAAAGTAGTTTTATTTAAGATTAATATAAGTTGGTATTCATTGGCTGTTTAGCACGGGCACCTAATTTTTTATTTTCCTTCAATAAGATGCTATTAACTAATTAATACTAGTAGCTGGCAGATAATGACTTTAATGCTAGCAACATCTCATTCAAAACACTTTTACCAATTATACAGGAGTACACAATTGAAAGGCTAATTTGTTTGTTCTGATTAAAACTCTTTTTATTAGAAATCAAGCTAATTTAGACTAAACCAAACTATAACTCACCCAACAAGTCTTGTTAAGTTATTAGGATTGATCATCCAAATTTATATAACTAATAACTAGTGACAGTGACATCACTAAACAACACAGATGCAGATTAAAGGATTCTGACATCATATATCTGTAAAGAAGCAAGTTTTATCGTGGAAATTATTAAAAAGAAGGAAAACAAACATGAGTATAGTTAGTAACTTCTGTATCTGTTCATAGCATGAGGAAGAAGAAGGACTAAAAAATAAAGAAACTCATTAAAATGGAAAAGATGTAATTACTTTCTTCATTTAGTTTATTTTCTTAGACATAGAACATTATTTTCGGCTCATTTTGGCATATGATGCAGTATAAGATAAACTTATTTATCATATGAAACGGTTGAAAATTTAAATATGAGTCTAAGTCACACATTTTATAAAAATAAAAAAATAAAACATCATATAAAAATAAGATATCAATATCTTATATTATTTTACCAAGTTTCACTAAAATTATATCTGTGAACTTCCTTACTCTGTAGAACTAACATCAACAAATAACAGTATAATCTTTATACAAAATATTCTACTACTTACTTTTCAGGTATTCAAGACAAGAATGTTAATAGTAGTAAAAGTCACGTAAACTGATTTTACTCAACGATTTCAAGTTGAGATTGGTAGGTAGCGAATGTGTGACAGTAAAAGTGCATTGCAGCGATTACAAAGTAAGGAGAAAAAGAGAACTTTGTAAAAAAAATAAAATTCAAACTTCTGTATTTGGTTGTACAAGTATCTTCCTTTGGGTTGATACGACAGTATATATAATAACTAGTTGTTTATATGTTTACCTGTGTGTGGATACCTTTGTACCCTTCAAAAAACAAGTTATAAACTAAGAAGTTTGGCATATATTACAAAACAATTACAGTAAGCATTTGAACTGATAGTATGAAAGCCCAAGATATCAGGACTACACACTACTTAAAGAAAAAAGAAAATACAACTTCTAGATACATGTAAATTCCATGTATCAAATGCAGCTAGCTATATACCACCGCTACAACAAAAAATGATCAAACTATAGTCTATATATCAATACATTTACCAAAAAACACTATCAACATAAGTGAAAAGAATCTAAAAATTTTCTTTGTGAAAATCGAACTTGGTGCTGGTTTTCCTGGAAAAGTCCAGAGAGAGCCTTTTCAGTTCCCCAACCAATCCATGCGCCCCACAGTAAAAAACACCTGAAAATATTGCAGCAGATGGTAAATGTCTCTGTAAAAACCAGGAATTAAATTCAAAACAAATGAATAAACATAGAAACACACTTACCAACTCTTTTGTCAGGGTGTTTGAGGGCTGTATGTTTAAAAACATTGCGCCAGTTTGGTCTTGCAAAATGCGTCTTTACCCTTGTTCCCGATACTATATCCACACCACTTTTGGCATGGTGAAGGGACTGAAGCATAGTGATCAAAGCTGACCGAGCATCTCCTTCCTCGTACACACTTGTGCAGTAGTTGTGAAGCTCAATCACTCCTTCCTTGTCATTCTCTGCCACCTCATTCATCACCCCTTTAAACCATTCAAAGGAACCTTCCTCACGGGTAACCCAGTAGAAATAAGCTCGCTTCGTCGCAAAAGCTTTTCTCTTGTTGTCCTTAACCCCACTTTCCACCACTCCTTCTTCTTCGTCTTGCTGTTGCTTGATATTGTTTAGCACGTCTTTCAGTATGCTAATCAAAGGGGTCGCACCAATTCCAAGCCCCACAAGAAGGATCACGTCATAGTTTTTGTAGTCTTGTGCCGGAGCTCCGTATGGTCCATCGATCAATAGCCTTGGCATCCTGAAATTTTGTTTCCACAATAATCACAAATTGGTCATTTTGTCAGATTTTAATATCACCCTATTGTTCATTGCCACATTTTGAAGAAACATACCTTGGTTTGTTGTTGCCTTGTAGCATATCAGCTCGTAGAAGACCACTTTGGCCATCATTTGCTGGTTGACATGCCTGCATAAGTCATATATATTGAGAATGTTCGATGATCAGCCATGTCATCAGAGGATTCATTCGCAAAAACGAAATAAAAATGTTATGCAAAATTTACCTTGGCGAAAACAGCTTTCAGTTGTGATGTCCAATCACCCAAAGTTCGAATGTGAACACTCACGTAGTCATCTCCCGGAGCTGATGTAATAGAAAAGGGATGCCTACAAATAAATATCAATGCCACATAATAATTAATTGACTTTGTTCATGATCACCATCCTGGTAAAAACAATGAACTTATGAAAAAAAAAAGAACATACCATTCAAATGGGGAAACATCTGAACAGTTAACATATATATACTGGCCACTAGAGTACTTAAATCCTTGCGGTTTAGACACATGCAATGCTAGAACATTTCCTGGGTACACGGCAACCTGGAATATTTTTTGTTAAAATTTCATTTAGTAAAACAATTGATATCAAAGCAGAGATGGAGTGATGAAGTTGTTGAAAACATACGCACCTTGAGAATTCTCACAGATTTGTGGCGAGACCTAAACGCACGAAGTAGCCTTTCGCATCCGTATAGGATCATGGGAACGGCGAGATACATCCATGTCTGTCGTGTAACCAATTGAAGAAAAAAAACATCAGTGAAGAGGATTTGCAAACAGAGAATGAAAAGAGGTACATGTGTGAGAGAGACCAAGCACGTACCGTTTTCTTGTACCATTTTTTGCTAAGGTATAGGAAGTATCCGTGAATGATGAAAAGCACATAGACGATTACGAAAAGGTGGTGGGAGTACCAAAAGGCATTGAAACCGGTGAGCTTCTTGAGGGATTTGGGGAGGTTTAGCCTGTTCCTTCGGAACCATGGTTGCGCCAAGATGAAAGCTATAGCCATAAGCACCACCATCAACACCCCGGTCCATCCCTCAGTTCCTTTCACAAACCACCAATAGTTATTGGGTCTGTCATCTCCAAAAAATGGTTTCATGGGCTCGTATTCTGCGTCCGTGGCATGCAACAGCCTTGGGAAATCGCACGTGAGATGTGAAATCGCATGCAATCCAACACCAATTGCAATGCCAAAGGCTACAACCTGTATGCATATAAATGTTGAAGTAAGTAATGATAGTGGTAGTATAATTTGTTTTTGTACGAGGGTGTTGTTTTGTTTACCTTGTGAAAGTTGATGTTGTCATCAAAGGGGATTATTGCTCCCAGTTTGGTCCTGCTTCGGAGCCAAGTGATGGTGTTTCTGCACACAGGCAACAAGATCAAGGCCATGTTGAACTTGGTTGTTTCTGCGCCCCCCTTAGCTACTGTGACACAGTAGCCCATGACATGAAAGACGGCGCGGTGCTTGTATTGGATGAACTTCCAGGTGAAAAGACCAGCGCAAATGGAAAGCCACAAGGCTATGACCCAAAGGCGTTTCCAATTGTCCTGCACGAAGTATGACACCGCCCGAAAGCCACGTTTGATGGGGTTGTATTCCTTCGTAGGGACTAGTCTCTGGCTCAGCATTTGGCTCAGCACCCTACTATCCGTCGTTATGTGGGTTGATTGTGCCGGCGCTTGCAGAAGCAGCATTTCCAAGTTGTACAACTGCATCACAAACAACACAGTTTTACGTCAGGTAACTTTTTTCATTATAGTATCATAATACTTTACACTTAATAAATTTTTATACCCACTTCATATTTCTTGTTTTACTCTTTAATTAATTTTTTTTAATAACTATATATTACCCTTAAAATGGATTATATATGAAGTGGTGTTTATACTGTCAACAAATTATTTTTCTATTTTTTAATATAGAAGTGCAGCCGCTGGTCCAGTATGGGATGGGCTTCACCCAGTGAAGGTGCTAAACACGCGTCTTCTCTTCCATTGGGTACGAAAATTTTCAGCAAAAGAAAAAACAACCCATTGACCAAAAGAAAAAGCACCCAGTATCAAAGGCCAATAATGCAGCTTACCACCAACCGAGTGAAGAAATATAAAAACAATGGCAAAAGATAAACGTATAAAGACCAGCATTAAACCACTTATGAGGCCATTTTTCAAGCTGATTAACTTATTTTGTTTTGAATTTATGAATGGTGTAAAATATAAACCTCAATGTATCCAAAGTTGTCCGGATCCAGCTCCTCCATGATAAGGGCAGCATATTCCTCTGCACGTTCTTGTAACTTTGACAACTTATTAGCTGAAGCGCTTAAGGTGATAATCTGCAAAATCAATCATACAACTATGTTCACGTCTCCACAACTCTCCAAATTAAAAAAATAAAAAAATAAACAATCTAAATCATCAAAGTTAAAGTTTTAATCAGGAGCCATTGGGCATTTGGTTCAATGGTCGCTGTAATAATTGTCTTCTCCTTCTGAGTATATATCCAATAATAAAAAAAAAATGTTTGTGGGAGTTCTTTATTGGATAATAGACTCTTATTACCTCTTTTACTTCTTCTTCAGTGATTCGTCCATCAGCATCTTTGTCCACCCTGACATGATTTAGGTTTATCAGTAACCAAAAGTGCACGCAGACCTAATCAATGATGTGATATTTCTTACATTTGGCTTAAAAATAATTATTTTTTACTGTGATACGCATACATAAATTCTTCAAATAGAGCTGCTTTCCATTTATATTTTTATTATAGTCACCTAACCTTGGTTAGTGAGTCATGCACGCATAACACTTTGTGTTTGATCATTTATCAACATCACTACTACTTTGTTCGTGGGAAAGTTGAATAGTGAGTCAAATAATTCGAACGGTTAGAAAAGTAAAACAAAAAGGTTTCATGGATGTCATTGATACGTAGAAAAACTGTACATAGTCATCAAAACAAAACAAATTACTGAACCCAACAAAAATATTGTGACTTCAAATCATTTTAGTTAGACACGAAACAGTTGCATGGGATTAGCATTCTTTTATATATCGCAATCCACTACATCGTCATAACATTTTCTTATCACACCCTAGCTAACACATTTATTCAAGTACTTCACACAATATATCATATTTCGACTCATGATTTCACATGCTGATCCCACGAAACGCGGTAATGATATTTGGAAATCTTACAGAGAAAAAAATGATCAAGGGAAATGATTTTTATTTGAAAACTGAACGCCCTAAACTTTGACATCAGTAGTCCAACCAAGAAATATTTCTATATAGAGAAGCACATATAATTTGGGCCATTTGTGGAAGCAGACAAAATCCGTCTCTTTCATGCTCTGCCTAATTAAATTAGCAAATTATATAATTAATATCTTCTGGCATGCATATCCTAAGCAAGTAGTTTTTCACTACAAAAGCAAAACAATGAGCTGTTGAATTATTTGTTAGATATTTTTAAACTATAACAACATGAGCTTCCAGATGAAAATGAAATTATTATAATTAAATAATATACAGTAGAAGAAGAGACGCTGATCATGGAGTCTTACATGTCGAAAAAGGTCTGAAGCCGTGAATCAAAACTCTGATCAGTAATTTGCTCCCAAAACTCACGCAACTCGTTCTTCGTTACGGCAGATGATGTAATTCCCCGGCGACGAGCTAATGCGTCGAATAACTCGCCGGCAAATTCCTTCGACTCCGTCATCCCTGGTTGTCATCAAAACTAATTAGTTCCCGGAAAAAAAAAAAAAAACTAATTTCTGAAAACGAGTTTAACTAATGTGTGTATGTGATACCTATGCACTGGCTAAAGCGAGTCTTGGGCAATTTTGCGTCAATGGCCAACTCATCGAAGCGTTTCTCAACCAGCGACCAACCTTCTGCACCGGCAGCGCTTTTGGTCATGAACTTGAGACCGCCAAGGGCACGGGCGGCGCCGGATTTGCTGCGGTCAACTTTATCGAAGGCCTTGTTAGAGGTCATGCGTTTGAGTTCGCGTGACACCTGTCTGAGGCGGCCGGAGAACGACGAGGGCCTCATCTCGAGGCGGCTGGCGAGGAAGGCGGTCTCGGAGTCGCCGCCGCGGATGTTCTGGACGGAAACGGCGTCGTCGCGGACGTCCAGCGTTATCTCCACCATCTCCTCATCGTCCTTGAACCTGGCGCTCTTGTTCTTGCTGCCGTTCCTCTTGTGACTCGTCGTAACTAAAGGCCCGCTCAGAGGCCCGCTCAGAGGCCCACTGAAGCCCACTTGCATGCCTCGGCTTCCGATGCTCTCCGTCTCCGACCATGAGTCTTGATAGTTTTCGTGAATCTCCATGTTTCCACTTTGTCTGGCTTCACTCCCAACCTATTTGTATATTTTGAATGATAAATATTTGTATATTTTGAATGAGAATTGTATTGAAGGGTTGGTGGAGAGATATAAGGTGAGAAATTGGAGTGAGGGGAGAGTGTGGAAGTTTATATAATGCAAGGAGAGAGGGAAAGGTGGAAAATTGATGTATAAAAATATGGGATATGTAAGTCAAATAATGGAGGAGGTGAATCAAGGGGCGCAGTGGATATTGTTGTTCTGGTTTTTGTTTTGGGCGTGTTAGTTGACAGATACACACGGAGCAGAGTTGTTGGGATTCAAACCCTTCTTCTCGTGTTCAAACCAAACCATGTTTCTTACGTCTGGAAATGGTTAAGAAGTTTGCGTTTTCTTGTTATTTTTCACTGCAAATTCCACTTTCGAGTGCGAGGAGGATAAGGTTGGGAACAAAATATTGCGGTAGGGCAGAGGAGCGAAAGCGACACAATTGTGTTGCCTCCTTCTTGGCTATCTAGCACACTGCGTGGTTACATTACAAAGTCAATGATGCCACTTCTATGTTTCAGATTATATTATCTTCCACGTGTGTAAGACTGTAAGTTCTGTTTGACGTTTTAACTTTTAACAAACATTATTCAACACCGGTTTTGAATGTAAGAATAATGTTTTCTTTGGTTTAGGCCTCATCTCTTCCTCTGTACCAGTACTTTGCTGCCTCCGAGAAACCACAAAAATTCCCTCATGTTTCGTATTTAAGTCAATTATAAAAGATGAGAGAGTACATGTACGTTTTGGTTTTCCATGTATTACGTGTACTTTGTTCTTCATCTCTTTAAATACTACAACTCAAAATCAAGTTACCACAATGTAAAGAAAACATTCATAAATTTTTCATTGTATACCCAAGCCATAGCACACAATTAAATATAACCACTATATTCGGCAAAGTCACACATATAGTAACAATAATCAAATGAATAATTAATAATGATAGCTATTACCATTAGGGTAATATATGTAACTTGTTTGCTTCAAGTATAAAGATAAAAAATAAATAAAAAACTCTACCAATTACAAGTTTTATACAAGAGCCAGCTACATAAAGAGACCAAAATTGAAAATTACAGTAACTTCTTGTCTTCGTATAAAGACAAGCACACACCGTGTATTTTATCTACTTTGCTCAGCTAATATAAACCGATATATATATATATATATATATATATATATA
>Ga0099822_1004028_pt1 | contig 19028 bp, 17 predicted proteins | sample CowpeawhiteBW_FD_76839 | JGI IMG/M metagenome (GOLD analysis project Ga0099822, IMG submission 76839) | Root nodule microbial communities of legume samples collected from California USA - Cow pea white BW | ecosystem: Host-associated > Plants > Roots > Nodule | place: USA: California | collected...
TATTTTTTAGATTATTTAATAAATTATAAATAGTTTAGTAATTTAAACGGGGACGGGTATTTGGGCGGGTATATATATATCCCCATCCCCATCCCCATCCCCAGTTGAAAATTTCGGGTATTATCCATATCCATACCCATACCCAGTCAAAGCGGGGATTTCCCGTCAAAACGGGGACGGGTTCGGGTGATACCCACGGGCACGGGTTTATTTGCCATCTCTACTGGAAGAGAAGTTTTCGCATAAATGTCAACTAATTCTAGTTTTATGATATTAGTTTTGTAATATAACTAAGAATAAAATTTATTATCACTATAGTGATTTGTAAATAAATTGAATTAGAAATAGAAAAAAATAAAACTTTATAATAATAACAATATTATTAATTAATTATAATATTTTCTTAAAATTGTTTAAAAAAAATACAGTAAAAAGAAGTTAAAATAAAAAATAAAATTATTAAATTCATTAGAAGTTTTAGAGAGATACTAAAGACAGCTCTATTTGATAGTTTTCCACAGATATAACTAAAATTACATTATAAAATAAGAGTATTTATTTATACTTATATATAAAAGGATTTTTTATTTTGGTGTCTATATTTCTATTTTCAATTTTAACTTTCAATAATAATTATTTATTTAAATTAAAATAATTTTTTTATCATTTTGGTATTCACAACTGTTTTCATCTCACATTTTTTTTTTTTAAATTAATCAATTTCAGACTAAAATAAGTATTTTTAATAAAAAATTATTTATAAAATAAAATATATTTATAATAAAATTTAAAATTATTTATATTTTTTAAATTAAAAAAAGTGAACACACATATAAATAAAAATGTGTTTTTTTCTAATATTATATGATGATGACAAATAAGTTTATCTTAAAATGTTCTCAAGTTACAATTTTAATGACTATTAATATTTTTTTATTTTAAAGGTAGTTTGCTGCGTAAATATATTTATAATTTTTTATAAATTCAAGAAAATTAAATATAAATTATATAAATTCGTTTATAATTATTATATGAGATAACATGAGTTAGGTTTAGAAAGAATGTTTATTTGCAATTTGATGTGTAACCGACTAAGTAATTCATTTGTTATTCATTCGTTTATCCGTCTAATATTGATAAATATTTACAAATATTTTTAAATAAATATATTATAATTTTTTAAATATAAAATCAATTAAATATCAATTAAAAATAAAGTTAATATAATAAAATATAATTTTAATTTTAATTAAATTTAACTTAATAAAACATGAAAAAAATAATAATATTTTGTAAGTGACATATATCTGGGGATACGAATAATGTGATACTCGCATTCAATTCATTTTATAAATAGATATTAAAATACATGTGTATCCGCTATATGTGGATAATAAATACCTGTAGATAATAACTATCCATTAAGAAATTTATCAAAAAATACTCGAGATGACAAGTCTTTTTATGGATGGTATAATAAACTAACATGTCATCTATCATCAATTTATTAAAATGAGTATTGTTTTTAATCAATTGGTTTGTCATATGTAATAACTCCAAAATATAATAATTATTTTTATAGCATATACAATATAGGAAGTTTTTTTGGGAAAATTATTAAACTTGCGCCTTAGAGGTAGAACTAGCGCCCAAAGTCCAAAGACTCTTTGGAATTTAAATTTTAAATTGGCGGTCAACCACTTAAACAACATTCAATGGTAGAAACATTAGGAGTCCTTGTCAAATGAACCCTAAATAACATGAACATTATGCCTAACGCTCTGGTGCCCAATGCTCTGCATCACTGTCTAGCCGTCTCTGAGTGATGTCCAGTGCTAAGGCCACTGAAACTAACTGACTTGGATTTCCAAATAGGGTCTGCAGTACCCTTTCAGTGCCAACGTCATAATAGACAATTATGCATGTGCAATTGGCTTGTAATACATTTTTCTCTCTTTGCTAACTTGAAATTGGTACCAAATCAATAGAAAATACCTCCTTATAAGTCAATTGTTCAAACTCAATTGTCAATTTTCGTCCACTCAAATTCAAGTATAAAGGCAATACAAAAAGTAGGAAACAAATCACAAAAACCCCGAATACACACGGTCCAGAGGGAAGCCGAGATGTACTCGGCCCAGTTGCATGTAGGAATGGCCAAGGGAGCAAAAATGGATGAAAGGGCTGACACAAGGAGGGGTCGAGAGTATCTCGTCCAGGGAGGCCGCCGAGTACTTCCCAACCCATGAGGTCGAATACAACGCGGCCTAATTAGGGCAGACCAAGTCTTGGTCATGTGGGGTAACAAACAAGGGAGTCTCATTTAGGATGCGAATGTATAACGGTGCACTCATATTTTGAACAGTTACAATAGGACACATTCATGATAGGATATTCATTGGTGTTTATTATTATTTGTGAAAGAAGAAAAGTGTTCGTGAGAGTAACGAAGTCAGGATCGAGACCAAGTAATATAAACTAAGGTCTATTATTCGAAGGTAAGTACGACTAACTCAACTGAATTTGAATATATACGCTCTATTGAATTATTACTAGCTTAAGCGTAAAAGTGACTGCAAGTACCTGACTTCCAGATGTGCAATTCAAAAGTTATTCAGAGACAAGTTCCAAGAGATAGAGGCAGCAAAGAACAAAAGGCTTTTGAGATAGTTTGATTCCGATCAAAAACATTCACAATTATAATTAGATCATAATTAAGCGCAAAATACAATTTCACCCAATTTATTAAAATTCCATATTGATTATAAGTATAGAGCTTGGTAATCAATATAAAAGATGATAAATAACATTAACTTCCTTTACGTTGATTAAATAACCTTTAATCTCATAATTACTTTTAAAAACTCTACTTCTCCCTGTATGACTAAACTATACACATATAACCCTAATTAGAAATCTATGCATATCATCATAATTTAGACTAATACAAACTCACTTTTGATTACATTTGAGTGACATGGTCACAACATTATATTACAACCCACGTACAATTGTTGAAAGAGTTCAACAACCTTAAAAATGAATAAAAAGTAAATTTATTTTATTCTCTACTTTGATGGAATAAATGTGTAGAGTTTCTCTACTTAAATTACTTTTATGATTATTGATCTTAAAAAAGACGAAGATTGTGGTCAAAAGAAAAAGTTTAAGAGTTTAAAAAGAAAATATAGAGACAATGATTTTTATAAAATAATTTTTAATTAATACAAAGTCTATTTTTAATTTTAACTTTTTATTACTAAAATATTATATTGCTATTTTTTTTAATTCTTAGACCATTATCACACCATGTAAGTAGATATTAAAATCAATTTATTGAAATAATAATGAAAAACTATAATTAAAAGAATTTATATATTTATTTTATGTAATTTGAGAAATATATAATTACCAATAGTTGTCAATTAGCTTCTAATTATCTATTATGATTAAGTAATATGATAACGTAAGTGAGAGAAAATGCACAAAAGGAAATTTTATAACGCAAATTATTTAGATGCAAACGGTTACAAATAACATGTTTTTTTTTTTTGCCTTACTTTTCTTTCAGTTGAGAGGAAATATTATTTTCTTTTGGGCCAGGAGCTATAGAACACCGAGATTAAATAAAACATTTGAAATTTTAACATTTGTTAGGAAGATGAATATAATAAAAGAGAAAAACAAATTTCCCAATAATTGGAAAGAAATGAAAGAAAAAATTGTTTTTTATTAAATTATAAATTTGTAGTCTATGATGCACGAATACGATACGTATCGACGTACGTGATAGATACGAGATATATGAATATTGAAAAAATGTACAATAATTCTTAAAAAATAATAAATATATGATTGTTATTGTGTGAATCCAAATTAAAACTATATTTACTAAAGTTGTCAACATAAAAAAATAAAAATTATTGTCATTGTAAAATACCACTATAAGAAAACTTTCAAATAATGACAAATTTTAGTAACAAAAAATATATAATAAACCAATTATGTTAATAGTCAAAATCTTGGTAGCTAATATTAGGGACCGATTTAGAAATCAATTCATAATAAAAACTAATTTAATTATCAATTTAGACACCAATTATAATTTTTTTGAACTATTTTAGTTACAAATAATTTTTAATTTTTAAATTGGTACTTAAAATTGCCACTATATAATGATTAATTTTTTTTGTCACTAAAATTTATTATTATTCAAATATTTTCTTATACCACTATATAATAATTAATTTTTTTTGTCACTAAAATTTGTTGTTATTCAAATATTTTCTTATATTGTACTGTCATAGTTTATAGTCATTGAAATTTGTGGTAAATATATTTTGTCACGCAAATGAATATGAATTACGTTATTTTTACATCATCAAATAAAAAAATCCACTTTACAACCAAAAAAATTAAATTTTTTTAATTAAATTTATTTAGTTTTTTAATATCAAATTTTAACATATATTATTGAAGTAGATTTTAAGAAAAGTGTATTTTTTTTAAGAATGCTAAAGTATTATTTTTGTATATAATATGAAAAATTTTACTATACAAAAACAGATATCTATTTAGGAATTGTTCCTATAATCAGAAACTCATTAAAAACAATATTTACGACTCATAGATAAACTGTTTGCAAAAAATACAACTTCAATCAAATTCATTAAAGTATGTCATAATTTAAAAGGATATTACTAAATATATTTATTATACAAATAACATTTACTATATTATTAATTATAATTTAGATTTTCTTAAAATGATTAAATTTTCATTTAATTTATTGGTACTTATATTCTTTAAGACTATATATTTTTAAAAGTCTTCCGGTGTCCTATGTGATTTAGCATTTCTATAACAATTGGTTTTCTATCATATTACTTTAAAAAATACCTAATTTTAGCATTTGAAAAATATATATAACAAACAATAATCAAGCTATATGACCTGTTCAATCCTTTTGTAAATACATTCAGTCCATTATCTCAGCCACACTGAAATAGAATTAAATAATAATAATAATAATAATAATAATTATTCCCTGAGCATTTGAGAACATTCTTATCCGATGAGGGAAGAAGCACTTCCCGTTCATCGATTTGAATGAATTTTTGAAGTAAAATGGGAAATAAAACTCAGAAATTCATGATGAAGCAGAACTATCAAAAGTCGTTCCCACATGCTGAATGACAAATCCGTAGATCTTTCTCTTCAACTTCTCAATCTTCTCTGTAAGTGAGTCATCCCCTTTGGAAACCACACGGTCCAGCCATGCATTCACACGCTTCAAGTGCGACAAAACAACAGCAATGGAGCCACCGTCCAGGGGCAATGTTTTTTTCCCATCAGCTGCACACTCTCCAAACACTTTAAATCCTGCATCAAGGGACTCCTCAACAAACCGTAGAAACCACATCTGCATTTCAGATAGCAAATTTGCTCCAAGCTCTACTGTCTCTTTCGTTCCACTACCTCTTGTCCACACACTACCACTCTGACGGGATGGTGGTGATGAAGGAACCTTCACATGGCTCTTAGCTGCACCGAGAGAGTGTCTTTTTGATAAACTTTTCTGCAATGTTGATGGTGGATCAGCGGCGGTGCCAGTAAGAAGGGATACTATCTGGAGATCAGTGGCCAAGGCAGCTTCAACCCAGAGAGTGAGGGACTTTGACTGTTCTGTCGGAATGCTGTTGTCTTCAGGTGTCTCTGAATAATATCTGTTGGCAACGGCTTCAGCCATCGCAGTTGATTTCAAAACATCATCGTAGATAGTGAAAAATCTGTCTATGGTTGGCAAAGGATTTGTAGCTTGGCACACTGAGCACAGGTCTGAAAACATGCTGATATGTCGAAGGAACAAAAACAAATACATTCATGTTAGCCACTACGGAGGAAGCCAAAATATGTGAAAAGAAAGATATGAATTGAAACCCTTGAAAATAAAATGGAATTTTCGTTGTAGGTTTAAATAGTGAAACTTCTGATACAATTCAAAAGTGTAGAATATTTAGGCTCTTTCCAGTACCAAATTAAGGTAAAAGTCGAATTGTTACCTTAAACTTCTTATAATACATTCAGTAGCATTGGCCTCCTCTAATGCTTCCGCAGCAGCAGCAGAGGCAAGAACCTTTCTTTGCATTGCTTCCTGCATTGGGTTGATAAAAAGGGACTTGGACTTGTTAAATCAAATCAACCGAGTCTCTTCATCAAAAAAAAAAAAATGAAAATTTACTGACTCTGTTCTAGCCCCTTCGTTTCATCAGAATGATATAGACCTATCTATTATTTGGCTTGTTTTTGTTGGATTAAAATCTCCTATTGTTGTGGACTAAAAATTATGTTAAGAAACCTGTAGTCAGGATGCTAACACTTGTGGAACAAATCATAGTATGAGAAAAGCATAACTCCCTATATTAGCATGCATTGTGAAAAGGCCCTTGTTTTTTTCTCGTACATTCACTGTCACCACACTGCATTTTACTTTAGAAGGGTGCAAAATCTATTACTTCTTGAGACAAGATTTAGTTGCATTTACCTAGACATCTTCAAGACTGTTATCCAATTGGTAATTAAGGGTAATCAGTTCAATAGAGTGTTAACCGATTACCAATGGAAGCTCAGAACTGCGGCAAAAAGCATAAGAGTTTTCTCCTTATTATGTTTAATTCTAGCTTATATCATACGATAACGACAAAGGAGTAGTAAATTGTCAAAACACATACCTTTCCAAGTCTTGCAAGGTTCCCAGACACAGCATCGAATGGAACACTTCCATCGGTCCATTTCTTTTCATGAATGGTGATACCCATAGCTGCAAAATTGGATTTCTCTTCAAGGACACAACTCTGAGGAGATAAAGCTTTAGTTTTCTCATTGCTGGAAGAATAATTGCTCCCCGGTTTTTGACCACTCACGTCACTCAAACGTCTTGACATCGCAGCCTGCAAAATTGTATCAGCATAAGGGACAAACCAAACATATACCAAGTAAGGTGCATTGCATTGTTTCTAAAACAAGAACAACAATTGCAACTCGTCACTTCATGCTCGATCACACACTTTCTACTTTTGGTTCATCTCAATTTCATTTACCTGAGTACGCAAAATTGCCTGCGCGTCAATCTTGTTCTTAGAACCACCCTTTTCTTTGTGTTCACTTTCAACAGGCGTGGCCGGCGGTTGCTCATCCCAATTCTTCCTCGCACTCTTGGACCCAACCAGCGCATCGGAGACCTTCGAGATCCCGGCGACAATGGTGGCCATCTTCTTCTTCGCGGCGGAGTCCACGACCACCGGCGATACCTTAAGCCCGCCGGACAACCTCCTCCCGGGAGAAAGCGACGCCCGCCGAGGACTAGGTGACGGCTGCTTCCTCCCGTTCGGAGAAGCCTGCCGGTACCTCGACGGCACAATAATCGCGGGCTCCCTGGACACCTTCCGAGTATCCTCACGCGCCGAAACGAGGCTCGGAACCACGCACTTGGACGGCACGGGAGACGCGGACCTCTTCCCCTTTCCGGCGGGAGAGGGATCCCGCTCCGCCGCAACAACGATCTTGTTCCTGGACGCAGAATGCGACCTCTTGGCAGTGGCCGGGGAGGAGAATCTCTGCGGAGGCAAGTTGTCGCGAGGCGCGAGAGGCTCTCGGGAGACGCGTTCTTTGTCTTTAGGTTTCTGTTCTTTGGGTTTAAGTTCTTCGGGGCTGGGGCTGGGGTTAGGATTTCGAGGTTGGGTGGGATCAGAGTTGGAAAGGTAGAGGGAGAGTGGGTCGAGGTCGGAGTCGGGGAGGGGTTGGATGAGAAAGTGACGCGTGGAGGGGGAGATGCGAGCGACGAGGGGCTCGGGGGTGCCTAGGAAGGGGTGGCGGCCGGCGAGGGGGCGGATGGCGGAGACAGAAGGGAGGGGAGAATCGAATTGGAAACGGTCGACGTGAACGAACTGGCCCAGCTGGAGGCGGTTGGAGAGGATGAGGTCAGTGTCGGGGTGGGAGAGAAGGACGTAGGTGGAGTTGAGGGAGTCGGAGAGGTTGAGGTAGAAGCCCTGGTTGGACCAGAGATCGGAGCCTGCGAGAGCGGGGACGATTCCGATGACCTGGAGGAGCGGCGAACGGTGGTCGCCGGTGACGCGGGTGTTGGTGTTCATGGCCTGCAGCATTTTGAGGAGAATGCCTGGGGTGAGGGAAGCCATTGCTATTGCTTGCTCTCTTGCTCTGAGACTGATTGAGATGAAGCCGTTACAATGTGGTGGTTTTGTATGCGCTGTGTGGTGTGTGTCTTTGAATTCAAATATTTGTCCCGTTACTCTTGTGATTCTCTTCTCTCTTCTACTTACTATTATCACGCCATTTATTTATTTATTTTAATTAGGCTGCACTACCCCACACCCTACTCACGTTTCAACGTTTCTTTCACTTTTCAAAATTATTTTCTCTAACTTTTTTATGTATATCGCGCCATTATTATATTTTATATTTTGCTTGTATAAATTATAATCAAAATAAACTAGCAGTGTAAATCTAAAACTCTTTCGGTTAATGTGGTTGGTTGGATGGACTAGAAAGAGGAGATTGTCCATATGTGAAATGCTTCTTCAAGCAGGCCCAACAACTGATTATTGGATATACTATCAACACTACACATAATAACTCGTAACATAAATGAGAAATTCAGCATAATTATAAATTAAACTCAAAATTTTAATATAATCATTAAAAAAATATCTAAAATGACTTGTAATTTCTATAAATAAACATAAAATAAAATATTAAACATATGAGTAGGGATGTCAAAAAAATCTATACCCGTGGGTATCCGCGGATAAAACTCGCAACGGGTAGGAAACGAATATTAAGAATGGATACCCACTACCCGCAGGTACGAGTGTTTTTGATATCCACATGTTAACGGGACGAGTACGAGTATTATAGTATCCATACCCGTGGATATCCATAACCGACTAAACTTTAATTTACAAAGATACCCTCATATATATATATATATATATATATATATATATATTAGTAAAAAACATTCTCACCTCGTTTCTTTTAAGCTGCACATCTTGTTTTGTCTTCTGTCTTCATTCTTCCAGTTTTGGTATGTTGTCTTCTTCTAAGTACACCCCCTTGACATTCTTCTCTTTTCCTTCTTTGAAATTGGGCATATACATCAAACTCTATATAGACAGTGACATTTATGGTATGCTTGTTGTCAAATGATGGAATCAAAAATTAAGAATAGGCACGTGACAGTTTAAGTTTATTTTTTGTTAATTTTTTTAATTTTGCAGGGATCGATCGGAGAAAGTGGACTTGTTGATCAAAACACTAATTAAAGAACTTCCATTACGTTGAACATCATTTTATATTTATTTGGACTTGTATGAACTTGAGTTTATTTGAACTTTATTTAAAATTTATGATAGTGATGTATTTTATTTGAAATTATGATTAAATATTTGTTTTTTAAATAATTTTGTAAATACCTGTGAATATGAAAAAATAGGCGGGTACCCGCATAATGGATACTCGACAGATATGAGTATGGGTATGAGACGAATATTTATGCAGCGGGTAGAGTATAGGGGAGCTACTACCCGTACCCTACCCGCCCCATTGACATCCCTGCATATGAGTAGGGATGTCAACGGGGCGGGTAGGTACGGGTAGTAGCTCCCCCATACCCTACCCGCTGGATAAATATTCGTCCCGTACCCGTATCCATATCCGTCGGGTATCCGCATAACGGATATCCGTATAACGGATATCCGTCTATTTTTTTCATATCCGCGGGTACCCACGAGTACCCGCGGGTATCCACGAGTATTTACAAAAATATTTAAAAAAATAAATGTTTAACCATAATTAGTGCTTGGATCAACAAGTCCCCTTTCTCTGTGAAAAATAAACAAATAAAAAATCACTACCAATTTATATTGCAGTTTATTTTTGAATAAAATATTAAAAAAATTACTAACTTCATCAATGTCCACCTGTTGCAACATTGTATAAAGTTTCATGTTGTCTAATTTTAATTTAGAAGAGCCTGAAAACATAAGAAGTTCATTAAAAATTTCTAATAATCACTTAATTAAAATATCTAAGTAAAAGTGTTAATTTCATTACCTTTCATGTTGATCTATATCCAATCTTAGAGACACATCAATGCCTCCACACAGTATCCGGAAGTAATTTATTCCGTTGTTAGGTAAGAATCTGACCACATCATTGAATGTGTCAATTTGGCCCCTAGCCCATGAGCCAGCCCTGACCCACTCTTCATAAAGCCCCCTTTTAGGGGGCCCCCAAATGAGGGGGCCAAAAAAAATCCCCAACCCCCAAAGCCCCCTCTCTAGTGGGTTAGGGCTAGGACTAAGGTGGGTTAGCCCCCCCCAAATAATACTACATTAAGCCAAAGTCAAAGATCAAGTCGAGCGACCTAGAGGAGTCCAAAGACCCAAACAGGCCCGACGAGCCAAACATGTCCAATCACCCGGACAAGTCCGAAGCCCCAAACAGGCTCGACGACCAAGACGGGCCCTAAGGTCCGAAGACCCAAATCGGCCCAACAAACTGGACGGGTTTGAAGACCTAGACGTTCCTGATGACACCGAGAGGCCTGAGGACCCAGACAGGCTTGAAAATCTGGACAAGCACGATGACCTCGACGGGCGCAACGATCCAAAAGACCTAGACGATCCGGACAGGACCAACAAAACAAATGAGCTCGAAAACAAAAACGGACCCGACGACCCAAATGGGCCAGATGATTTGGAGCGACACGACGACTTGAACGGGTCATTGGGCCCGTCCAGGTCATCAGGCTCGTTTGGATTGTCGGGCCCGTCCATGGTGTCGTGCTCGTCCGGGTCGTCGGGATGGTCTGGATCATCGAGTCCGTCTGAGTCGTCAGGCCCCTCCGCATCGTTTGGCCCGTTTGGGTTGTTGGGCTCATCCGGGTCGTCAGGTTTGTCCGGGTTGTCGGGTCCGTTCAGGTCGTTGGGGTCGTCAAGCCCGTCTGGGTCATTGGACAAGTCTGGGTCGTCAGGCCCGCCTAAATCGTCGGGCCCATTTAGATTGTCGCGCTTGTCCGGGTCGTTGAGCTCGTTCAGATCGTCGGAATTATCGAGTCTTCAGGCCCATTCGAGTCGTCAGACCCGTTTGGTTCGTTGGACCCGTTTTGTCATCGAGGCTGTCTAGGTCGTTGTGATTGTTCGGGTCGTCGTTCTTGTCCGGGTCGTTGGGCCTGTCCCACAGATAATAATGTATTTGAAAAAATAATATGTTTTTCATGTTGAAGTTAAAAGTCCATGGGTTGGCCCTGACCCACATGGCTTTTGTAGGGTTTTTGGCCTTGTGGACTTCTTTGATGTGGGTTTTTTTTTAATGTGAGCTGTTTTTGACCTAGCCGACATGGACCAGGGCCAAGCCCTGTGGGCTGGGCGAAATTGACACCTCTAGGAATACTATATTCTTCTAAATACATTTCTTGACTTTAATAGTTATGATGGATGCTATCAGCTTAATTTCGATCCATTTCGTAAAATATTCGACTGCTACGATGAGGAACTTCATCTGCCAAGCAGCCAGGGGAAATGGGTCGGATATGTCTATCCCCCATGTGTGGAACGACCAAGGGATATTAATGGAATGTAAGATCTCGGGAGGAGCCTGGTGCCAATCTCCCTGCCTTTGACACTGGTCATACTTTTTTACATGATGTAGACAATCTTTTTTCATAATGGGCCAAAAGTACCCTACTCTAATTACTCTCAACATGAGTGTTTGCTCTCTTACGTGACTGTCGCAAATTTCTTCATGAAGCTCAAACATGGCCTTCTTCGATTATTCATGGTCTATACATGTTAGTATCAGGCGTGAATAGCCGAAACAGAATAAGTGGCCATCTAGCAGCGTATAATGAGAAGAACTCCTCTTCACACGTTGAGCCTCGCTTTGATTTACTGGTAATATCCCATCTGCTAGGTACGATTTTATGGGCATCATCCAGGAATTCTTATCTAGCTCTTTTCCCCGGGGTTGTCACTCCCAATACCCAGACGCTTCTACTCGTGGAGCAGTTAATGTTTCTTTGATGACTGACCTTTGTTGGTCGGGCTTTGTGCAACTGGCCAATTTCGATAGGAGGTCTGCCCTGTTATTCTTTTGTTGGGGTACATGAGTTAGCTTAAAACTCTGAAAAAGTCCAGCTAGCTTCTTCACGTATTCGAGATATCGAGCGAATTGGGATCTTTGACCACGTACTCGCTGTTGACTTGCCCGGTTATCAATGATGAGTCACTCCTAGCTGTTAGGTGAGCAATTTCCATCTATTTAGCTAGTAACATTCTTGCAATTAGGGCTTCGTACTCGGCTTAATTATTGCTTGCTTTGAATGCAAATTTTATTGATTGCTCGATGAGGATGCCTCCAGGACCTTCTAGAACTATTCCCGCGCCACTTTCGTGTTGGTTGGAGGCTTCATCGACGGAGAGTACCCATTCAACGACTTCCTGACTTAGTGAGGCAGACTTGTTGATGGGTTCAGAGGGTGTCAGCTCCGCTATAAAGTCAGCCAATATTTGGGCTTTGATCGGACCTTGAGGTTTGTACCTAATGTCATCTTTTTTAAGACTTGTTTTACTAGAAGGTCAATTTTTTCTTCAATGGTAAAACTTTTAAAATATGACCGAAGTTTCCTGGCTGAGATGACAATCACTAAAGCGACCTTTTCCAATGTGGGGTATCTCTGTTCAGCGCCATGTTATAGCTGACTTACAAAATAAACGGGTCATTGAACTCCTTCTTTTTCTTGTACGAGGGTTTAGCTGATGGCGTGTTTTGTAACTATCAGATATAGTTGTAATGGATATCCTAGTTTTGGTCGGTTGAGCACAGGTGGCCTACTTAAGTATTCCTTTAGTTGGATGAATGCCTGCTCACACTTAGATAACCATTGGAACTTCTCATTTTTTCATAAGCATTGAAAGCATGGGCGACCTTTGTCACCACTTTTCACCACTTTTGCCACAATTCTTCCTGTAAGTTGTTGAACTTCCTTCATTGAGCTCAGACTTCTCATGTTAATGATGGCGGCACACTTCTCTGGATTCGCTTCTATTCCTCTTTCGATTAACATGAAACATACGAATTTGCCTGTTTTTACCCTGAATGCGCACTTCTCCGGATTTAGCTTTAGTTGATACTTGTTAATAGTGTCGAATAATTCTTGCAAATCTTTGGCGTGTCCTTCATTGCTGGTCAAGGTGACGACCATGTCATCTACATAGGCTTCTACGTTCCGTTTAAGCATAGATTGGAGAATTTTGTCCATCATTCTCTGATATGTTGCTCCCGCATTTTTTAAACCAAAGGGCATCACTTTGTAGCATAAATTTGATTTTATTCCCATGAAGGTTGTCTTCTCTTTGTCCTCGGGGTGCATCCTTCTTTTGTTATAGACTGAGTATGCATCCATGAAACTTAGTAAGCTGCATCCAGAAACACGATCTACCATGGTGTCTATATTTGGTAACATATATGAGTCTTTGGGGCACACTGTATTCAAATCGGTAAAGTCGACACACATTCTCCATTTTCCATTAGCTTTCCTGACCATTACCACATCGGCTAGCCACTCAGGATATTAGATTTCTCTGATGTGACCCGCCTTATTTAGCTTTTGTATCTCCTTTGTAGCTGCCTTTGCTTTTTCGTCATTCAACCTCCGGCGCCTTTGGATTTTAGCCTTTATTTGCGAGTTGACGTTTAGACGATGACAAATTATGTCTAGATCGATTCCCGACATATCCTTAGCAGTCCATGCGAATGATGCAAGATTAGCTCGCAATACTTGGTGTAGCTCGGACTCTGTTCGGCAATCTAGGTCAACTCTGATCTGAACAGTTTTCCCACGACCGATCTCTACTATTCGGAGCTCCCCTACAGGTTTTGGGCCACAAAGGTCCTCGAGCATCCTTGGATCTAGCTCCGTTGGTTCTTCCTCACTTATTGGTGTAGGTACTTGTGCTATACTGTAGGTACTCCTTCGCGTTCGCATGCTGTTTTCATAGCATTTGCGAGCGACCTCTTGATCCACTTTCATGGTTACGACCTTGCCTTCTGTCAGAAATTTAGGTTTGAGATGCGTAGTAGAGACTACTGCTCCTAATTTGTAAGACCAAGGGGCGTTCAACATCATGTATCTAATCACAATTGTTTTAGTCGCATGCTCGTTTGTGAACGTAGTCCGTAGGTCGACGTATCCCCTGACTTCGACTTGGTCACCTGAAAATCCCACCAGAATCTCGTCAAATGGTTGAATTTGATCTCTGGAAATTTGTAAACCCACAAACGCATCCCGAAATATGACGTCGGCTGAGCTTCCTTGGTCAACCAAGACTTGTTATACCTTCCTACCGACCATGATTACAGAAAGAACCACTGGGTCATCCTCGTGTGGTGCCACGTATTGAAAATCTTTTTCGGTGAAGGTTAAGCTCGGAGTGGGCGAGGTACCCATTGAGACTGAGGTCATCATGACACTGCGAGCGTAGCGCTTCCTAGCGGATTTGCTTGCTCCTCCTCCCGAGAAACCTTCTGTGATTGTATTAAACTCTCCCAAGATGGGAGTTTCATGGGGGTCGTCTGATGTGTCAGAATGTGTGGATTGATGCGTCTTTTTTACCTCATGTTGCTCGACCTTTACATATTTCTTGAGTATGCCTCTGCAGGCTAGATTGGTCAACTAATCGATCAAAGAGAAACAACTTTCAGTGTCGTGACCGTGAGTTCTATGGAATTCACACCATGCTGATGCCCATTTGGCGAGGTGCCTGTTACTTTCCTCGGGGAATTTTAAGTGTCGTGCTACCTCCTCGTCTTTCATTATCTAAGCCTTTGTTTCATTGAATTGAGGGCAGGCGAGTCTTCCGATCTTTCTTTCTCATGTTCGCTGAGTAGAGTACGGGGAAAACTTATGCTCGGCTCGTTTTCGTGGAGAGAATACTTCCATTACCTATCGTCTCTGTTCTCGACCCTTCTGCTCGGCCTGTGGTCGCCTTTCCTATGCCATCTTCCATTGCATTGCTTCTTCGGTGTCTATATGGACATCGGCTCATCCTCTGATTTCTACTAGAGAGGTCGCATGTAATCTTATCAATGATTCGCTAAAAGGGTTTGCACATAGGCCTTTTACAAATGTCACTACCAGCATTTCTTCATTGGGGTTTACCAGACCCAGGCTCACGTCGCAAAATCTGTTCAAAAAATGTTTCAAGGTTTCATCTAGGCCTTGTCTTACGTCGAACATGTCAACGAGTTGTAACTGTTTTGGTCGGTTTACCGCGAATCGTTCGAGGAACACTTGAGAAAATTCAATTAATGATGAAATAGTGACGTTTGGGATCTTGCTGAACCATTTTAAGGCTATTCCAGTGAATGTTCTGACGAACATTTTACAGTATATGGCGTCGCTTCCTCCCGAAATTAGCATTTGTGCTCGGAAATCTTTGAGGTGATTTTTCGGATCGCCATCTTCTCTGAAAATGTCACTTTGGGAATCAAAAAATGGGGTGGGATTTGTTCCCCCATAATCTGCCTAGTCAAAGGATGCCCCTTGTCCAGGTTCAGGTTTCGTCTTGAAACCCCTCGATCTCGGTAGGTGTCATGCTCCCTCATCCATCCCCGGAGTTCAGCATTTGACCTCTGCAACTGTTCTTGTTTGCGCAATGCTTCTTTGAGTTGTCGTCGAGATTCTATCGATTCTCTTCGTAATCTTTCTTGTTCGACATTCGTCTCGAGTCAGCGTCTTTCCTCGTCTTGCTGCCACCGAGCGCGTTCCTCGTCGACTCTCTTTCGAATAGCTTCGTTCTCTCATCTTAAGTCTTCGATATGCTGCATGATTTGCTCAACAGTGGGTGGATCACTGTCATTATTTCTTGTGCCAGTCGTCATGGTTTTACTCCATTATAAGTGGACTGCTAGTTAGTTTTACCGGACGCTAATGTTCTGGTCTCGAATCTCAAAGATAGGAAACAAGAACAAATTACTCTCTACCTCAAAAAATCTTATCTCAAAAAAATCTCTCGTTTCTATGTCACCGTTTCCTCTTTATATAGACTTTAAGTCAGTTAGTGGATGTGGGAACGTGACCATTTCGTGATTTTTTTTGCTGATATTTAGTCCTTCATTTTAGGGTTATATTAACCCCCCATTTTTGCCTAATTGTAACTGCACCTAACGGATATATTTGTAACTGCATTTCAGTGGGGTTTTCCAGAGTATTTTGTTATAGGTTTGATAGCTAACTCGGATGGGTCAGACCCAATACTAGAGGTCAGAATCCGACTGTCATCTTGACTTGCTAAAGCAAATCGGACACCGAGCATAGTGCCAGGGATAGTACATATGTTTTTTTCTTTTCTAAGAATTATGAAAAGATGTCAAAAAAAAAAAACACAGATCAAACAAGTTGACCACCATTTCATATGCTAGCCAAATTTGCAGAAATAACATGTAACCGAAAAAAAAATGATATATGGTCATGTTACAAAAATAAAGGCACAATTTTTATAAACTAAGTCTCATCGCTATTGATTGTACCCTATGTTCGGAAATCCAACAAAAACGTTTGACGCTACATATGTTTGCTGAAAGATATAAAAAAAGAAAAAACAATATCAACTCCATTTAATTCAAAATGTAAAAAACTATGCCAACATGATATATAAACATGGTAGTAAAACTTGACTCTCTTTTTTCAACTCAAAATTCACTTACACTTTTTACTGCCCAAGTAGAAATCGCTTCAAATGTTCTCTGAAGTTAACATTTTTTTATCATCCAACATAAATTTGTTCAAGCTGAAAGAGAGAGAGAGAGATTAGGGTCTGCAACTTTTATTAAAAGTTACTTTAACGAGCCTTTTTAAAAGCAATTTTTCTTATTTATTTTTTATCAAATTGAAGTTCTTTAATTCCTTTAAAGTTTTTTTTTTTTTCGGGTAACCCCATTTCTCTTTTTGAGAAGAAAAATAAGAAGAATTGATCCAACACTAACTGCATACACTTGATAAAAAAATCGTGTGTTTCTTTCTGATATAACCATATCAGAGGTGGTTAACAGTGGCCAAAGTTATCTTACAACCAGATAAACAAATGTAACTCTTTCAAGAATATATATAGTAAAAACAAAAACTGTAGGAACACATTCTTCAAGTGCTCCTTGGCTTCTTCAGTGAGAAAACCATAGCAAAATTACAAATAAATATATGCTCAAAGCTTTCATGAGAATGTTTGTGAGGTTTCCATGTAAAGAAGAGGCACAAGAGATCATTATAGGGAACTGACAACCCTTATCTGATGGATCCTCATCTGTTACTGTGGCCAAACCAGTGAAATCACAGTCCCAATCCTTTTGGCTATTTACTTGATAATACATATTAAAGGCATAAGAAGCATTCCCTAGGAGAGTTAGAGTGTTACAAGAAGAACCATAACCCAAAGCAGTGCAATCTGATTGGCTACAAGCATAGTCAATGCTTGCAGCCAATAAGTGCAGATCCTTAACTTTTGGATCAAAAACACACCAACGTTTTTCCATGTATTTTACACCCTCCACAGGGACCAAACCCTTGTTCTGTCCAAGTCCTGCCAAGTCCAATTCATACTTTGGTTTACCATCAAACTCAAAAATCCCCCAATGCCTCTCAAAGTTACCAGGAAGAATACTTTTGGCATTCTCATCAATAAGGCTGAATAGATAAATGTCAATAATACCTTTCCTTTTAGGAGTACCATTTCCACTCAGTGCATGCTTAAGCAAACCCATATTGAACCTTTTTGCATTCTGAACATTGGCATTCTTATCACCATCTGTTGGCCACCCCACTTCTCCAACTATGATTTCCATGTCTGGAAACCCTGCCTTCTCTAAGGCCCAGACAAGAGTGTCCAAATTTGCATCAAACACATTGGTGTAAACCGAATTACCATCTATAAGAGGCCTGTTATTTCCGTCAAAAAATGCAAAATCAAAAGGGAAATGATCATTTCCATAAAGACTCAGAAAAGGGTAGATATTGACAGTGAAAGGTGCATTGTTTGCATATAAGAATTGGACTATTTCAATGGTCTGGTCTCGTACTTCTGGCCTGAAGTCACCAGCTGATGGCACTTGGTTTGAGTCTGGGGAATAGTAAGCATCAGCATTGAAGGGCACAGTGACTTTGATCTGTGAACCAAAACCCCAACTATTGAGTGCTGTTTGTATGTTCTTAAGAGCAGGCAGAGTTGTCTGTAGATAGGAGCCATTATATTCCTTAAGGAAAGGTTCATTACCCACTGCAATATACCTGCATCACAACCATATCCAGAGTAGTGTTAAATTTTGACTCAAATATACCCTCAAGCATCTTGAACGAAAGAACAAAACTTTGATAAACAGAACAAAAAGAAATGAAAGATTCCATGGAAGAATGCAAGAAACACAAAAGAACGTGATCATGAATGGTGTATATACTCATGGGAGTACTTAACTTGATGTTTAGTCCACCAGGGTACATGTAAGTAGTGACATTTTCATAAACCCAAGAATCTGCAACCTGAGGATTCTCACTCATAATCTCCAACATGTTGTTGGGAATTGCCAGCATTACTTCAATATCAGTTCCCATCAGAGCTGCCATAATCCACTCTTCAGCATCAAACAGCTTCAGTTTATCAACACCGTTTTCTTGAAGCATCTTGACCACCATACTCGGTGGAAGCTTGTGAGTAGCCATGGTTCCCCAGTTGACTCCAACCCCTGAGCCACACGACACCATGGTTAAGAACACAACAAGAACAAATGCCACCAAGTACCAAACACATGGTGGTTTTTCTTGTGTCATTTTATGGCTTTTTTTTTTCTTTTTTTTTTTTTTTTTTTTTTTTTTTTTTTTTTTTTTTTTTTTTTATTTTTTTATTTATTTTAATTTAAAATATCCACACAAAATAGAAAAAAAAAAAAAGAGAAGAAAAAAA
>Ga0099822_1004029_pt1 | contig 19025 bp, 9 predicted proteins | sample CowpeawhiteBW_FD_76839 | JGI IMG/M metagenome (GOLD analysis project Ga0099822, IMG submission 76839) | Root nodule microbial communities of legume samples collected from California USA - Cow pea white BW | ecosystem: Host-associated > Plants > Roots > Nodule | place: USA: California | collected...
CTGACACCACTCTCAACCCAAAACCTTAAGGCAATAGGTTTATGGGTCTTTATTCTTATATAGTGCTCTACTTTCTCATTTCTGGTCAATGTGGGACTTAGACTCACACTTGGATTCCTAACACCAATGCCTTCTCAAACTCCCCAAACAACGGTTCACCATCCCTAATTTTCTCAAAGTCATCAACATGAAGATGATGATCATGATGAACCACACCAAGAACAACCACCAACACGACCAACCAGACCTAGAAGATGACCTCCATGTGGAACTAGAGGACACATATGATTTTCTACTAACTTAATTGTTATATTTTAATTATTAATCAATGTTAAAATATATTAATTTATGTTTATTTTTATTCTATTATTTTTTTACTCTTTATTCTTCCAATAAGTTTAAACTAAAAAATAATCAAAATTCATTTATTACGAAAAAAAAGTGAAGTCGTCATGTATGAGGACAACTTCACTTTTTCCTAATAGAGAAAACGTTCTTCCAGAGGACGACATCACCTTTTAAAAAATAAAAAAAAATAAAGAAACTGGTTGGGGGAAGGACGACTTCACCTTCAATGTCGTCCTCCTCCCTGACTTGACCCATTTTTGAAAAAAAAAAACAAATAACGAACCCATTTATACAAATTCGACTTCCCATGGACTCCAAAATACAAAAAAAGTCGATGAAAGGTGAAGCATGGAGCATTGGGGTAAGGATGGTGTAGGAGAAAGGAGATGAAGGGAAGGGGATAAATGCTCAAACGGTAATTTCAGGAAGCCTATGAAGGTGCATTAAGAAAACATGGGGTGCAGCAAGCAATCACTTTGAAGTTATGTTTACAAATCTTTTTATCTCCCAAAGATCACCGTAGAAGAACACTTTCCCTTGAACTTCTTATACAAGGAAACATCCTTAGGATTTGGAAGTCTAGCTTCTCTCATAAGCTTTGGAGAAATTGAAAACCTCTCCTTTATTATCTCCAACATAGTTCTTCTGTGTTCTTGAGTCATCATGTTTTTGTGTTGCTTTGATTACCTTGATTTTTGTCTTAGTGTCTTTTACACTCTTATGAGAAATTTTACATTTTGATTTTTGAATCTTCAAAGTTTGATTCCTTTTGTATGTTCAACATTCTTTTAGTTGTTATATTTTTTATTTTTAATTCAACGAAAATATCAAAACTGTGAGCTTTTCCTTTTGTTTCATGTGTTTTAGTTCATATTTTCTACTAGATCATTAACAAATTCTTAGTTAAGATGCTAATTGTTTGAATTTAATTGTTTTACAACAATGAAAAACACAATTGCTTATTGAACTTTAAAATTGAATTAGTAAAACAATTGAGTTGTTTTCTTGAACTACAAGCCAAAGACAAAGTCTATAAACAAAAGAAATCAAGCAAAAGAAAAGAAAAACAAATCAATTAATCAATGCTATTTTGCAAATATAAACATAAAACAATCATATGCTCTTTAATGAGAACTTTTTAGATTAAATTCGTGTTCAGTGACACATTTATTTAGTTTCAAATTAAATTTGTAATTTTATGTTGTGTTTGTGTTTCATTTTGTTTTGTTTTGTTACTCAATTCTAAAACCTTTCTTTGGGGATTTTCTTTTGAGTGTTGTCTTTCAAATCGCCTTTAATTTTAGTTTGTCATTTCTTTGAAAATCTTTGAAGCATTGTAATCTATATTTGCTCTGAGCTTACCAATTCTAATTGATCTATTGTTGACTTTATTTTTTCAAAAACTTTTATTGGAGTTGTTTTAGTTAACTATTATTTCTTTAATCACCTAAGTCAGAAAGTAACATATCGGGTGTTTGGAGCATCTCATTCAGTGACATGAGAATATATCAAAAGATAACATAAATTGTTGAGAAATTATAAAAAGAGTTGGTTGTTTGGATTTTTCTTGAAAATTGAAAAAACTAATTGGTTGTCGAAGTTCTAACAATTGTCGGAAAATAAATATGCACCAAATTTATTTTGTAATTTTTGTTTATAATTGTTTTCAATGGATTTGTTTCTATCACAACATTTTATTTTTCTAATATTTGTTCTAATTAGTTAGATGTTGAGAAATATTTGACATTACCCGATCTATCGAAGTGAATTTCCATAATAATCTATCACCTCGTATTGAGAGACATGCACATGCATAAATATGACAATAATAATCTTCTATCCATACAAAGTTCTCACACAACCCAATTAAAACATGTAGATTATAACCATAAGATAATATTCCATATATGCATATCAAAGAAAATTTTTTCACCAAATTTTGTTATATCTTCACAAATAAGATACAAAACATCTTTAAACAAGTTAAAAAATGTTGAAACCATTAAAACAGTTCAAACAACTAAAATAGTTAGGTCTCCTCATCCAGATACCATAGAGTTTAATCTAACTCCTTTTAATTTTCATCTGAACTCATGTCCCCCCCTTCAAATAACTCCTAAAGTTTCACTCTCTAACTCACTTGAAAATTATAGACTTGAATACCAAATTATTCAAATGCTTCAACTTACACCCAATTCGCTCTACTTATGAACAACGTTTAACCTAAAAAATCACTTTTATCTCCTATAAAATTTAAGATACAAAATAGTATGATAAATTGATTAAGATTTTAATAACAAATACCACCTCATATCTTACCCAAATAACTTATAAAAATATTAGTTATATATATATATATATATATATATATATATATATATATATATATATATATATATATTATACTTATATAAAAGAATCTAGTTTGGAAATAAATTTTGTCAATAAAATTCAAAAATGTCTATAAAATTTAAAAAGTCCATTTTTCCAGACTTTGTAATATAACATATTATTAACTTCTCAAATTCAATGTTGAATACACAAACTAACTTAAAGAAAAAAACTCAAATATCAACTTTGATTAATAAAATCGCTTAAAATCAATATTTAACTTTAGTTCATCAGTTCACTCATGGGTAAATTCTTAAATCATCATTTAAGTTAAATACGTATCTCAAATTCAATGTTCACTAAATAAAATAAGTTATAAAAAAGCTCAAACATCACACTTAACTAAAATCACTTTAAATCAACATTTAAATTTATTTCATCAATCCAATCATTGGTAAATTTTTCCAAAAGTCAAATAATGTAGAAATATATCACCTCACACTTCTCACAAATTTTTTTGTTAAATTGATTAATTGTGAGTGTCCCACACCCTTGAAACTCCAATGCAGAAATAAAATTTGTCAACAAGATGTAGCTATCTAGAGGGAACGACAAATAAGTTAATATATTTTGAACAAAAAAATCTGATTATAATAATACAGAATTTTGACTTACTTTCTCATCTGAAGTCGTAAGTAGTTCTCTAAGGAATGTGTGATTCATATTTTGGAGTTTATATTTAGGTTAAACATGTGTTTGACCCTTAATTTATAGTAAATTTTAGAATTAATTCATTTCAAAATTTTGGACCAATTTAATCATTCATCTTTCGAAATACGTAAATTTAATCATTTTAATTAAATTTTCTTAAGTTTATTTGATGTTTCGTGCGCATTTCAGGATTGTATTTAAGATTTTTACATTGTTCGACATATTCTTGCTTTAGTTAAATCAAATACTATTATAAAACACGTTTGAAATGTCAAATAAACTTGACAAAATTTGATTAGAAGAATTCATGTATTTCGAAAGAGGAAGGACTAAATTGGTCCACAGTTTTGAAATGGACTAATTTCAAAATTCAGTAAAAATTAAGGGACAAAAACATATTTAACCCTTTATATTTTGAGTAAAAGAAAAATGTACGATTTATATTTATTTATTTATGAAATTTCTTCACTGCAATCCATAACTATTCTGCAAAGTATAAGCTGCAATTTTCTATGACAGCAAACTTAGATACACTAAACAGATGAAGAATACCAGAAAAAATGAAAAGTAAAAGATGTATACCATTTTCAATAGTAAGTAGTGACAATTTCTCATCCTCAAAACCAGAAAAAAAAAATATATGTAACAGTCAGATAAAGCACTCCATACATGTATGAGAAGGACCAAACATCAAATAAGCTTAGTTTTCCCTTCAGCAGATGATGATGCATTGAACCAGATTTTACATCTTACAGTGATGACAAAAGGCCATTTTCACTCTAGCATCTTTGTTGGTAACTTGCATGGTTTTCATTGGTGCTGCTACTTTCACCATAACAAGAAGAGTAAAAGGAAATTCCTTCATTGTGATTGGAGCATATGTCAAGAATTCCTGTTCTCTGCTTTGGTGTGCTAACAGACCTCATCTTTGCTTTGCTGGATTCAGTAACAGCCATGTATGTAGGGAAAACTGGAGAATTTGACATCGAATTTTCATCCCCATTTGAACTTCTTTTTACAAGAGAAAATGATTTCCTTGGGATTGAAATATGTGGACTCAACCCTTCTTGCCATTCTTGTTTTGCTGTCATCAAGTTTGAAGGAAGAGTTATTGGCTTATACATCATATTCAAATCACATGTTTCTTTATGCAGCCACTCCCCAAGTGTTCGACAACTCTCTCTTCCAAACTTCATGTTCTGCATAGATTCTTCCACCATCTGTGGATTTTTTCTCTCCTGTGATAATGCAAAAAATACTCTGTTGTTAGTTCTGATATCACTGATGAGTATTTTTTCGAGAGGTTCATTATGTATTTGTCAAACTTAAGAAATTAACATCACTTTAACTCAAAACATTGAAACAATGAATTTATAAGTTTTTTTTCTTATATAATATTTAATTTTCTGATTTCTATCTAATCTGAAACTTAGACTCCCGCTTAGATCGTTTCCAACAGATAAATGAAATTAATTGATTATGTATCTAAGTTTTTTCTATGTCAACTTTTTTTCTTAAAATAGAGAAGCTCCTATGTGAAAACTCTATGTTTTGGTCACTAGTAGCAATGTTTGAAAAGGTAGGTTCATTTTTCAAATTGCTTGACCTTTTCTTTTCTCTTGAAATTCTTTCTTTCTTTCTCTCTCCAACTTTTTCTAAACAATGAGATAAATATCAAATCACATTGAGGTTCCGTAACATTAAAATAATGTTTGTGTGGTGAAAGTTACATCAAGCAAGCATAAACTAGTTCTTAGTTATTAGCTTTGGAATTCTGTGTAGACCATACTTTATCAATGGCAAAAAAAAAAAAGAAAAAAAAAATGAATCGAGATGAGTGTTACCCTTTGTGAAGAAGAGTACTGTTTCATACGCTCTCTTTTGACCATGGCCTCTTGTTTTCTGTACAATATAGCTTCAATGTCTTCTCTAGAGAGCAAGCTACAATCCCATGTTCTTTGGCTATCGCATTCAGACTGCACCAAAATTCTTGAGTTGATTAATCAATGGAATTCTTCAAACTTTGTAGAAACTCTGTGACATCAAAAGTAAAAGCTATTCCACCTAACTAACATATGCACCAAGTCAAATGAATTGAACCACTGACACAAAGTAAGCCATAGAAATCGATGTTCACTTAATTTCTTGATACATTTCCTCCATTCTTTTTGGCTATGTTTCTCGTGGTTTCTCTTCTACTATAATAAATGTCGCAAACTTTACCTTCAGCTCCTTGTCTTCTAACTTTTTCTTTTGCTTTGGATTTTGCTTGGTATGTTCAGCCGTATGGCTACTTCTTTCAAGAATTTCCACTTGATTTCTTGCACTGGAGTGAAAATTCTGTATAGTGTTTGACACTTGACGTCTCACAGCTTGTCCACGAATTATGGCTTGCAGTCTTATTACTCCCTTCAATGCTCTTAATGCTTTCCTGGCCTGTTACATTCCCAGCTTCAAGTTTATCAGTTTAAAGAGAATCAAAATGATCAGAAACTGAAACTCAAAACTCAAGTTCTTTGTTGGAGTTTTTATATATATGTGATAATGTGACATTAGTCCAATCCACATAAGAAATTCACACCACTTTTAATCCAAAATCTCAATGCATTGGAATATGGTGTTTAATTTTGTCAATTTTATTCAATATAAGACTTAAACTCACACTTGGATTATTTCCACCAGTAAACCAGACACTATTACCGTTCTTCCCAATAAAATGGACAAGTATGCTACTAAAAGGAGGAGAAAACAAGACTTTGCTGAATTTGGAATCAGTTTACTTATGTCTGCATAAATCTCTTCCAAACAACAAACCTAGTCTTTGAAGCATATTAACAATTCAGTGAAGATTGCAGAAGATGAAGCAGAAAGCATTGAGAAAACTCACAAGATGTGCACGGTATGCGCTTTGGATCTTGATGGCAGCTAAACTTCTGTCTCCCTTGGAAAGATATGAGTGAGAACGAGAAGCACCTGTGAGCTTGACAACCTCAGCAGCAGCATGTGCAGCAGCAACTGCAGCTTCAGCAGCTGCTGCAGTTGCAATAGCCACAGTTAAAGCATGCTTTCTCTGTTCTGCACTTGCCTCAATCAATGTTCTATTTGGAGCTGTAATTGTAGGATACTGTCTCTGCTTGATCCTTCCAAAACTCCACCCCCATTTGTTTGCCTTCTGAAGTACACACAGAAAATTTTTAACCAAAATAAGTACTTCACCATTGTTACACAATTTGTAAATGTGAATAGCCTTACTTTGTTGTCCTTTGGCTCAGAAGTGAATAGCCTTTTCACCCATCCAAACCAGCTCTTTCTCTTTGCCATGAAGATTTATGGCATCATTCAAACCAAATTCTTCACACAACATTTCTGTTCTTGAACCACATTTCTGCTCTTGATATTGAAGAAAAAGGAGGGAAAGGCAAGAGTCAAATTTAGAGATTTAAAATACAAAAGAGTTAAGATGCTTTAGTCATCTCCATTCTATTTTATTTTCTCACCTAGCTGTTCTATTCATTTGTCAACACAAAAGAAACCTACCCCAACAAGGACCAAAACTGCCACTGATCAACTTTCATTTTCAGTAACAATCATTTATTGGCCCAATAGGACTGAAATATACCACGAACAGTAATGCTTTTCAATCATAAAAAAGGTAAAAGAAAGAAAAAGAACACCACATGTAAAGTGCACACAAGAATATTTCTCAAGCTAGGCCACTTCAAGAAACTAACCTTTTCATAAAGCATGCTACACCTAGTGACTTATGTTGCATGAAGAAACAGAATGGCATATGCAGAGGGAATAGTGATTATTGAAAGGAGATGAAATCCATACATACATACATACATACCCTTTTGGATATTCCAAACTTTTAAGCAAGTTGATGATTCCCCAAGTGAGATTTTTTGTCCTTAGGGTGTGGGGTGCCTCAAAGTTCTTAGCTTGGTATCAATGTGTTTTGACAGTGAGCAGCATATGTTTTGATTCTTTTGTTGTATATATATATAATACATGGTGATGATAGTGTGAGAGAAGTTATTTGCATTGGGAAAGGCATAAGAATGAGTATTGTTGCAATGATGTGGAAAATGGAGTTAGCCTACTTGGATGACTTGTGGTTGCTGAAAAGGCAAACTCCATTGAAATCCATGGGGTCTCTCTTGTCTCTCTGATGTTGCTGCTGTCAATTTCATGAATCAAATGTTTGGTTTAGTCAAAGTCAGTAAAATGAGCATTTGGTTTTCTACCTTCCATTCCCTCCGGAAGGGGCATGGGGACAGGGAACTGGCCGTGGCAGTTACAATTGAAAATGAAAGGGGACATTTTGAGTTGTTCAATAAATTAAGATATGCTTTATATTATAATAATCTTCTTACTTTTATACCCAAAATTATTTTGCATTAGACATTATCTTTACTCTCTCTTCTAATTTATAAATACAAAAGTTCACTTTCACTTTTTTATAAGATAATAAGTTTACTCATTCTCTTTAGAAATTTTAGTTGTGTTGGAGTAATATTTTTGCATGTATAACAATTGAACTCCTTCAAACATTAATATCTCACTCAAATTCTAGCATTAATTGAACAAAAAGTTATAGATAATTCTTAGGCCAATAATGTGTTGCTAATTGTGAAAAAGGGAATAGTTTTCTTTATTTATTTTACATAAAGAAAATGATGATGGAGGTCACAACCAAATCAAGCATGCAAACATATTGGTAAAATATGGCAACTAATGTTTTTTTCTTTTAAATGTGTGGTTATAGGGCCAACACGAGTTCCCATTAGTTGGCCAACATCCTTAGGTTCTTTTTTGAAACTATTATTTGTTTCATAGTCTAATTGTAACATAATTAAAACATTGAAATTTCTTTGTACAATGTTTATCAATTCATAGTGATTATGAGCTAGCTCTCACAATATGAATTATGTGGCACACTACTATTTGGAGTTTTGTTTGTAAGTTTTCTATTACTTTCAATCATAGGCTTGGATATCATAAGTGATGCTTTAGGTTGAGGGGGCATTTATCTCTTCCTATTAATGTGTGGAAGGGGTTAAATTCTTCATGTGTTATATTTCAGAAATAATAGCAAGTGAAAGTGACCTATCATATACAATACAGATTCACCAAAATACCATGCAATACAAACATAGAATTGGCACATCAATCTATCTATCATAACCACTACTACATTTAACATAGTCAAATTTTTATTCTTGCATTGACTTTTCAAAAAATTCTTTAATACTTAATAGCTAATAGACATTTTTTTTCTCTTTTGGACAATATCAAACTTGCATCTTTCAAAAGAAATTCTCTACAACTTTTTTCTATACAATTGTTTTAAAATCCATAATCTTGTAATCCTAACATCTATATTATTACCTTGTATCATTTGAATGTTTCATAACTTATTCAAATAAGCTATGAATAATTCTATGAAAATACTTTGAACAAACACTTTAGATATGAAAATGCAATTATGTTCCTATCGCGATCAATAGTTTCATATCGTTGAAAAGTCGAAGTCTAAAACTAAGACGGTTTAAATATTCTTTTTTCCGTCCAACCTCTACGATATCTCTTAAGAACAAAATCATGACGAAACACATACTCCAAAGTAGATAATATCTCGGATGCATGTTGATTGCCAGTCATTCTATCATCAGACTTGTAGTGTCCACCATGGGATTTTAATAGTATTTCTCTGTTATGTCTTTCAAATATATTTATAAAGATTGATTTTAATGTTTTAAAATATATTAAAAACTTTTTCAATATATTAACATCAATGTGTTTTAAAAACATAAAAAAAAATCCAATAAAAAATTTGGACTCATCTTATATTAACTTAAATAACCTCTAAACAACAATATGAATTTTTTTTATTAGGGTAAAAAAAAATGGATGTGAGTATAATATTAATATTGTCTAAATAGAGAGGGTATGATATAACTTGGTCTAATTTTTTGTACACAAATTTGGGCCCAGTGTACTTGATGTAAGCACGTTTTTGACTTGATCAGAAAGAATTAAAAAGCCTGATTCATGGTGGTCCATGCATGGAAATAAAAGTCATGAATCCACAAATTAATACTTTTCCACGAGTTATCAAACAAAATGAGAAAAAAAAAGGTGACTTTGGTGTTGTTTCATTGTCCCAACAAGGTGTTGTATTAAGAAAAGTTGAGCAAACATTGCTTTATGTAGTTACATGAGTTGTGAGTTTCTTTGCACTGGGACATAGAAAACATGTTAATTGAACCAGAAAAGCAATCTCTCATTAATGTTGTGCCTTATTTCTTAGTTAAAGTTCATGAATTATATATACCCTTTTAAAATAACAATAATATCTAGTAACTTGGAAACTTATTTTAGACTATGATTATGAAGTAAAGTTCATTGAACTCTCTGAATTATATTCTGGTTTGGCTAAAGATCATTTGGACATCAAGGTTTATGAGTTTAATACAACACTGCTTTTGCTTTATCAGTTTATAGATCATGGCAATGAACTTTGGTTCATCTCTCATCATGATGAACGTATGCAATAAAAAACATGAAATTATGGGTCAACCAATCATCTTCTTTAGTCAAAAGAAAAATGACAACATAAGTATGTTGGATAATAAAATCAATAGCCATACATTCTAGCAACTTCTCTTGCTCTTACGTTCTTATAAAAACAACGTAAGAGAATTTAAAAAGAAAAAAAAAAGAAAAGTATGTGAGAATATTTTAAAATTTTCATAACATGTTTTTGTTGGATATGATATCTATTAATATAGATTGGGTTTTCTAAGCAATTATAAGCATAGATTGTTCTCTGTCTATGTAAGTTGATTTTTTGAATAATTGTCATTTGAAAATGATCTTATAATATGAGAGAAAAAAAATAGTAGTAATTAAAACAATTGGTGTAACATCCCATTTAATAATCTTTTAAGCTACTAAATAAAATATCATATTATGATAGAGCAAAGCAGATAGTCAGAAAAACCATACAAGAGTTTGATACAGTCATCCCAAGTAACCTGTTTTAAACTTTTGTACTATTCCCAGAAGCTATATTAAGGGAAGATATAACATACACATCCCAAAATGCTCTATTCTAAAAGCACGCATCAAAAGCAAAATAAACACCATAAGTCGCAGATCAGGACCAGTCCAAGGAAGGAGTACCATCACCTGGATCCTTCTCTGCTCACACCAAGTCGTAGGTGGTCATCGCAAAAGAAGACATTCAAGGAAAAACCAGTCAGACAAGAAGGGTAAGCTAACAACTCATATAATAAGAGGTGAAGTCAAAAATAAAGTAAATAAACAATTTCACACACATCATAATTTAAATCAAGTCACCACTACAAGACACACACGTCCCCGACTCTAACTTAGTATCTGGATCATGTAAGCACATTGGATCTCTTAGTAGCTTGCACCTGTGAAGGTTCCTAAACTCTGCAGAGTTTAGGCTCAAGGGGTTATCACCCAACCACTCCCAAGGTAAGTTCCCTTCGCGTCTATGACTGATCGGGTCCATAGACTAGGACCTCTTGCTACTCCTCACGACATAACCCATCACACTCTACATGAGTCTTAATGAATTATTGGAGCGTCAGGATGCCAACCAAATCTGAGTCCTTAAGTGCTTACACACACTAAGTACTATTCCTAGGATTTCCCATGAAATCCTAGTTCATCTCATCCCTTCACAATCACATTCCTCAAACTTTCATCATACAATTATATGCATATACTACAAATCATTATTATCCAGCATACTGTAAGCCAACATCATCTTATCTCACTCAATAAAATTGTCGTGCATTTAAAATAGAAAAGAAAACATAACTCTACAGTGAATTTTGTTTAAGCTAGTGAATCTCGCCTAGGCTAGAGAGTAATCTCGCTTAGGCGGGCTACTCTCGCCTGGGCGAGACCCCTTACAGTGGGCAACTCGAACACCTGAGCGAGTTCTCGCTCAGGCTAGGCTGGTTCGCTTAGACAAGAGGATCTCTCGCTCAGGCGACCCCAGCTCGCCTAGGCGAGACCTCGCGCAACAACAGAGGTAACTCCCTGATACTTTCGCTCAGGCGAGAGCCACTTACCTGGGCGAGATTATCAGATTTTCCACACTGTTCTTCGCATGCAGAGTTACGAAATTCATACCACATTCAAATTTCACACCACAGGTAGTTCAAAAAGGAAAATAAGCAAGGAATCATACCATCCGGACATACAAAGATCCTAATTACTCAAAAATTAAATGAAGGTCAGCTTCCCTTACCTCTTTTGCTAAGATTTGAGCTTGGTGAAGTTTGAAATAGGTACCAAGGAGGCAGAGATCTCAAATTAACCTAGAAGTTCATCACCAAGACATAGAGAAGAGGAAATCTCATAATTAAACCCAGAATTCAGAGACGAACAGATGGACTCTAGCCGGAATTGAACTAAAACGGAAAATGGAACCTACCGAGGAAGAAGGGAACTGAGGGATGAAGCACCAGAGGGTTCAGTTGAGTCTGATCTTTCAGAATCTGGTCACAGAATGCAAGAAATTTGGTGAGGGAAGTGATCAAGTAGGAGAAACTGAACAGGAAAATTTGAGAGCAGAAGGAGTGTGGAAGTGGTTGTGTTTCTGGATGCTCACAGATAGAGAAAAGAGGATTTAATTAAGGGGTTTCACAATCGGTAAGTAGCATTCAATTTCACTAATTTTGTTTTTGAAAACAAACATTATTTTTCCCTTACTAGAAACTTGTTAGAATTTCATGGACTACCTTTCTCCATTTTTTCTTTGATTTGGACTCTCACAGAGTTAAACATTTATCATGATAAGAGATAGATTAAACAAGTTCCCCCTAATCTTTTAAGAAAAAAAAAAGAGAATAATTTTGTTTTATAGGTTAAAATCGGTTTATACATACTTCTGTTTTCTTCCCCTAAACATACTTTTTGAAAAAGAAAAAAAAAACACCAAATAAATCCAATTTCTCCATTAGTCAAATACGAATAATCTGATATATTAGAATTTAGATAATTGCCATGAGTTCATTTGCAATTTACAGCTACACTTTTTTGTATGTATTTGTTGGTTTGAACGTATCTTAGAATACTTGATTATCATTTATTAATTAATATTTTTTAATGAAATATTTAATTTATAAAACAATAATATTTTTATAATAATAATTTTTTATTTTTTATTTTTACATATATTTAATTTTAATTTGAATGTATACAATAATAGTTACCTATTTATTATAATTTTAATAATTTGTGTATTTTTAATATACATATATCATGTTGTTATCCATCGATCATAACTTTGAACTCAAGATAATTTCACTGTGCACTTGACCATCTTCCATCCTTATCCAAGAATGAAGAGAAAATGGTGTTTGGTTGATCTGTAAAATTCGTGCTCCTCTAGGCCAATCTCCATAGCCACCGTAACCAGTGTGCCTAGCATAGCATAACCACAGTTTATTGTATGGGCAGCACCAGTCCAATCCATGGTTGTGTCCAACAAAAATTGCCTGAGCTTGTCAAAACAAAAGTTTGCAAACAAAAATGATGATGATGAAAAATGAACATCTCAACCCATACTATACTTGTGTACACAGCAAATGAAAATATGAGATGAACATTGAAAGTTTTTTCTTCAGATTCAGACAAGAAGCAGTTCACAAAGTAGAACCAAAACAAAAGGACCACAATATGTAAAATAAATAATCAAACAAAAGGCACACCAAACTTTACTTCCTCTGTAATATATCCATGGGTAAGAAGAAGAAACCTATTCATTATATTATCACATACTACGGCATTTTTTCTGTGCATTATATGTAATCATTTATTCTGACATTGTAAGGTTTTGATAAATTTTGAGGTTGGATCACTAAGCGAGATATAAGGCTAATAATACATAAATCAAATCCACATTGGTGTTTATTAAGTCAATGAGTTAATGATCGTATTCCTTATATGGTGTTAAGCTTTGTATCCCTACTAGTACTTAACGACGGGACATGCGTGCTTAATCCTCTGTCAAGAAAACTTTTGACATAAAATTTTGTCTGGATTGGTCATTAAGATAAATCTTTAGCTTTGATATCATTGATAAGTCTTTAAAGAAAGATTATCAGGAGATACAATACCAATCAAATAAGAGTGTAATTTACACAAAGAATTGACATAATTTCTGACCAAAACCTTAAGGTTTATGAGTTTTTTACTTTATATGATACTCAATTTTTTCATTGTTTACTCGATATGAAACTTAGAATCACACGTGTATTTCCAATAAATTTTAACCCACTCGCAAGACACACCTCCATAATTTCTTTAGAAAATCTTCTATACAATTCCCCAACAAACCCCAAAGGACTTATTTGACAACCAAACAATATCTTTGCAATCAAAGAAATCAACAAATTAATCGTTGAGCAAACACATTTGCTGGTTCAAACCTAACAACTAGGATCTTGAGGATTTTTATTTTTGTTCCATACAGATAGTTCTGGAGAATTTGACAAGTATAGCATACTGGATATGACATTACCTTGACAGAAGTTCTGTTGGCAAGAAGATCCATGATACCGGTTTCAAGTTCTTGAGCAGCAACACTTTCCTTGTTGATCGACCCTACACAAGGTTTTCGTATGTCAAACTTGGGAGCCACCACCTTATAAGCCGTACTTGGAATATGCCAGAAAACAATCTCCGGAACTCTGTCATGCAATATGTTTCATTTGGATTCAGCAGAAAGAAAAGAAAAACATAAGAAAACACCTTTCTTCAAACATTTCACTTGCTTAATTGAGCAGCACGTAAGAAGTTATTTATAGCAAAAATAACTTCTGGTTTCGGGCATTTTGATTCTACCTTGAGTCGGGGTTAATTTCTTCAGCTTTTTTCCGGAACCATTCTACCTGGTTATTGGATATGAGTTCTGGATACGAACCACCACCAGAATCAAGAAAGTAAAGGAAAGCCACCGGTGATGGTGGATCATCGGGTGATGAAACTTGAAGGACATAGGTGGATACACTTGGCCAAAGATTTCTTGGGCCATACCTAGAAAATGATCCATTGTGCTTCATCTCATTTGACATCAGCTCCAATCGTCCTGTTCCTTTGAAGCTACATTCATCATCGCCTGAAATTTATCGAATATGCCCTTCACTGAAAATATCTCAAAAACTTAATCGTATGAGCAGCATGAGAGATACAATGAAACAAAATCAGGTATATTCTATTCTCCATTCCCAACATATATGTAACCATATAATAAATTACATCTTATATTATGGTCTTTAGGGAGCATTCACATGGTAATCTTCTTATACCATTGTTTTATCACAATAATGAAATTAACTTTAACCACTGATGGTGATTAGTCTTTTCAGAAAGAATTATCGGAAAAACACAAAATCAATAAAACACGAGTTCAATCTATTTAAAAACAAAACTACTTTTAACCAAAAACTAATGGATTTCTGTCTTTTTTCTTGCATATTGTTCAACTTTTTTATTTTTATCTGTTATGTAACTTAGACTCATGCAAACATTATCTATTACTTAATACTTGGTACCTGAATATGAAGTTGTGGTTTGAGGACAGTGAATCGGAGGAATGCCAGGTGGAGAGAACCACTCCAATGGCCACTCAAATGCAGCATCATCATGGTTTCCAAATACACTGGCCCATGGTATGCCCCTATTTATTGCTGGAGAGATTGCCTGATCCCAATACAAGCTTGCATTTGCAATCATTATATTGTTTGCCGTGATGACATCCCCAAGATATATCACCAAGTCTGTCATACATAGTTAACTTCATTAGAACTTGGTGTTAATGAAATTTGAAGCTCATGGCGCTCAAAATGATGGATTTTTAGAAAATGAGACATAATCCCTTCAACTCAAAATAAGGTAATGGATTTTGTTTGTCATTAAGGCTAACTATTATTGGATCTTTCGAGAGATGATCACCGGGAAGATACAACAACAATAAACATGAGTTCAACCCATGTATAAGGGATTGACATCATTATTAATCCAAAACCTTAAGGTGGTGATGAGTTTATGGACTTTGATCCTTGGATGGTGCTCAACTTTCTCATTTTTATTCAAGATGAGACTTAAACTCACACTTGAATTCCCAACAATTATTTAGTACTATTTATGGTTCTTTTAAGGAAAAATTTATTAGATAGATAAAACATATTACAAATTAGCTTAACCCGCGTAAGAGACCTACTTGCCGGAAATTACATTAAACCTAAATCAATAAAGTTAAGAAAATTAAACATTATATAATAATGAAGAGCCTTAAACTTATTCTTTTAAGGTTTTAAACAAAAAATAGTGTCAATTTCATGTTAAATTGACTAATGTTTCATCGGTGTTGTTATATCATCAAGTAATTTTCTCTCATATTTTATATTATCTTGTTTAAACTATCCTGCTATTCAAATTTTGAATATTTTTGTAAAATCTTTTAAGGAAATTATTATAATTTCAAATATTTTACATAAGTCTTTATTCACAACTACAGATATCATTAAGATTGTGTTAACAACTTTTCAATTACAATAATGAATAGTTTGAAATCTTAAATAAACTTCGATAAGAAAAAAACTGAATTTATGCATTATATATTAGTCTTTCTGTATATAATTTAATAAAAGTTAATGGCCATTAGAAAATAAGGACCAATTTAATTTTTTTAGAGAATAAGAATCACATCATAAATCTTTGAAAATAGATATTTTTAGTCTCTTTAAAATAAAAGCAAGTTTTGATTTTCGTTCCTACTGAAAAAAATATTTTTTTATGTGATTTTTCATTTTAGTTCTTACAAAATATGTGATTTTTCGTTTAGTTTCTGTAAAATATTTTACTTTTATTTGTACTCTTTTAAATTTAAAATATTGTTTTAGTTTTAAATATTTATTTTCAAAATAGATAAATAATATATACTTTATGAATCTTAAATTTTTTTAAAGATTACAATTGTAGTATGTCATAGTCGTTCATTTCTGTTGTCATTTACAACTAACAATAATTGTCAATACAATATAAAAAAAAAATCTTGTTTATAACATACAATTTTGTATCCCACCTAATTAATAAATTAAAGTCATGTGTACGAAACACGACTTACCCATTTCTTATGAAAATTTCAAAATATGAAAATTCTAACAAATTACATTATTTCATAAAAGAAAAAAACACACACCATATTTTGGTATTAAAAGAACCAGTTGCCAAAAGAGTGTGTGTATACACCAGCATAAAGCTCGCGATGAGACCTATCAAACCCTACAATAATATCCATGGTTAAAGTTACAACTTCATGCCTTAGTTCCTTTGCTGCATATCATGATTTAGTTACCGAACGTTGCATGCAGTATTTGTAAAAAACAACATTTAATAAATTATACGTTTTTTTTTTTTCCAATATTCTTTTATAAGAATAGATCCCAATTTTAAGATTTTCTCTTCCACTAGTCAATATTCCCATAAAGTAAATTATTTCTGAACAATAATTAATTTAGTCAATTATTTAATTTTACATCGATCATTTGGATTCAAGCTATTAATCCATCATCCTTTGTTAAATAAACCTCAAAGGTTTAATACAACAAAAGGTTTATAGAATATTATTCTATTTATGCAAATTTAAAAATACTAAATAAACTTGAATTTATAAATATTTTTCAAACTTTGTTCTGATAATAAACATTATTACTGATAAATACTAAGATCGTTCAAATATGATAGTAAGAAATACATTATTACCTTACATGTACCTAATTTCCATTTTCATATATTATTAGAAACTCTTCATTCATTTAATATTTTATTTCAAAAATCGATGTTATTGTGACATTTTTAATGTAAAAAACACGTCATTAAATATTAATTTGTGTATGATATAATATATTTGTTATTTATTTTTATAAAAGAAATTATTTTATAATTATTTATTTACTTTAGTTTTCATTTTTTAAAATTAATATTAATAAATGTTTAGATATTCATCCATGAGAAAGTGTGTGTGAGGTAAAAGAGTGATTAAACAGGAGAGAGTGTGTGTGTGAGGTAAAGAGTGAATGCAGTAACCGGTAACGTGACGTCACCTGGATTTTCATGGTGGAGCACCGAGTTCATGACGTTGATGGAGTTCAGGTCTTGGCGTGGGCCCCACTCCGTCCACGCGTCCTCCCCAAAATGCAGGTCCGCGAAGAGCCCAATCTTGAAGCCTGCACCCTCCGCCATTCGAACCTGTCTCTCCGCCGCACCGCACACCGATCGGAATCGTAAGGCGGATGCTGATCGGACGGTGGAGATCAGAGAGAGAAAGAGTACGGGTAACAGTATCTTCCACTTACCTCCTCCTTCAGTTTCCATTGCTGTGAGAGAAAACCACAAAAAGTGAAGCGTCTAAAACAAAACGGCTTCAGAGAATGGAAATACGGTGCGTTGCACTTTTCTGAGTGCATTATAATGCATGTGGACAGATTGGTTAATGCCATTGTACGAAATGACGAAAACACCCATTGCAGTTGTCACCATTGTCTCGCTCTGTTGCACCCACGTGTCTGTTGCTTATAGCTTTTGGAAATTCTGATGGACAACTATTAGAATTGGATTTTCTGCTAAATTATTTTTTGCTGTTTTTCTACTATTTTTTTATAATATATTGATTATTATTAATTTTGATATTTCAAAATATATTAAAAAAAATTAAATATTAATATAATCTATTTTTAATGTTTAATAAAAAAAATCAATAAAAAATATACACTCCGATTCTTATCATAAAAAAAAAGTTAAACTAAAAAATGTCATATTTAACTATGTTCCATATGTTTTATATGTAATTTATTCTCAATTTTTTATCGAAAAGTCTAAAGTAAGTTTTTTTTTTTTCCGTTAAGTTTCAATTTTGAAAAAGTAATTTAATTATGTCATATTTCTGTTAATACTAACGTATAAATATGACACGTGTTAGTATGTAGTTCTTTTATTTTATTTTTTTCAAAAGTTATTTTGTTCACGTATCATCTTCACTGTAAAAGATTTAAAACGAATTACCTAATTCATAGGACAAATATTACCTAATTCAGAAAATAAAAATACGAAGAGACAGTAGAAAGAATATACAAACATTTTTTTTTTATTGATGGAAAAGATACCAACTTTTGTTATTTGTATTGTGTATTCCATGGTCATCGATAAGTTGGTAACAAGAACAAAACCTTACCATATTCCATGTTGTCTTCAAAAAGATGCAATTAGAGTGGAGAATGAGATAAATGTGTAAGTATGACATGACATAACTTGTTGATCCCTATAAACTTTAAAATTTCATGATGAAAGATATCGATTATTAAGAATATAAAAGCATTAGTTTCATAAGTATTTTATATATATATAAAAGTTTATGTTTTTGGTATAAGAATATAACACTTATCTAAAATAATAAATTTATTTTAGCTCTCTTCTATTTGTAGCTTCTTTTGTTCGGTTTCCTTTTTTTTTTTTTTTTTTTTTTTTTTTTAGATTTTTGTTTTATTTTTTTTTGTATAAGTTTTTTATTTTTATAAAAATTTTAA
>Ga0099822_1004035_pt1 | contig 19017 bp, 17 predicted proteins | sample CowpeawhiteBW_FD_76839 | JGI IMG/M metagenome (GOLD analysis project Ga0099822, IMG submission 76839) | Root nodule microbial communities of legume samples collected from California USA - Cow pea white BW | ecosystem: Host-associated > Plants > Roots > Nodule | place: USA: California | collected...
ATGCCCATGGGCATCACCGTCGTGATCATGATCGTGATGCTGATGCGCCATTGGCCGGCAACCGTCGCCTGATGTCTTTGGTGACGGTTATAGCGCGGTGAAATATGGATACTATCACACCGCGCTCGGCGAAAATGTAGCTCGGATGGAGCGAAGCGAAATCCGGGAGCGGTGCCCGCAAGCCAAGGCCCCCGGATTGCGCTTCGCTCCATCCGGGCTACGGCGTGGCTTACTCCACGCCGCGATTGAACTTGTTCGACTTCGGCAGGCCGTGGGCGAGCCGGCCGGCGTCGGCGCGGCTGCCGCGCCAGTCGGCCAGTTCCTTCATGGTCATGCTGTGATCGCGGCCGGCGGAATCCTTCCAGGTCAGGCCAACCTTGGAATCGAACACCGCGACATCGGACAGCGCCGCGCTGGTGTACTTCTGCAAGCGCACGCCGCGGCCGCGTGCCATCTCCGGCACCTGGTCGAGACCGAACAGCACCATCTTGTGATTGGTGCCGATCACGGCAACGGTGTCGCCGGTCACAGTGGTGATCGCGCGGGCCTCGTTCGGCATCTCCACATTGAGCACCTGCTTGCCCTTGCGGGTGTTGCTGACGCAGTCCTCCTCCTTGACGACGAAGCCCTGGCCCTCGCTGCTCGCGATCAGGAACTTGCGCTCGCCCTTGTTGACGAACAGCGCGATGATCGCGGCATCCTGCTCGAGATCGATGAACATGCGGATCGGCTCGCCATGGCCGCGCCCGCCCGGCAGCTTCGCAACGTCAAGCGAGTAGAACTTGCCGTTGGTGGCAAACAGCAACAGCTTGGACGTTGTCTCGGCAAAGAACGAGTGCTCGAGCTTGTCGTCGGTCTTGAAGGCGAGACCCGAGAGATCCTCGACATGGCCTTTCAGCGTCCGCACCCAGCCCTTCTCCGAGATCACGACCGTGCACGGCTCGCGCTCGACGAACGCTTCCTCGATTGCGGCCAGGTCGTGCTCGGGCGCGTCGGCAAAAGTGGTGCGGCGCTTGCCGAGCGGAGTCTTGGGTCCGAACATGTCGCGGACCTTGGTGACCTGCTCGCCGACCTTGGCCCATTGCTGCGGTTCGGAGCCGAGCAAGCCCTCGATGCCCTTCAGCTCCTTCCGCAACTCCTTATCCTCGTTGCGGATCTCCATCTCCTCCAGCCGCCGCAAGTTGCGCAGGCGCATGTTGAGGATGGCATCGGCCTGGATGTCCGACAGCTTGAAGGTCTTCATCAAGACCGGCTTCGGCTCGTCTTCGGTGCGGATGATCTTGATCACCTTGTCGAGGTTGAGATAGGCGATCAGTTGCCCACCGAGAATTTCGAGGCGGTGCTCGATCTCACCCTTGCGGAAGTTGGAGCGGCGGATCAGCACGTCGCGCAGATGGTCGAGCCATTCGCGCAAGCACTCGGCCAGGCCAACCACCTTCGGGATGCGGCCCTTGATCAGCACGTTGAGGTTCAGCGAGATCCTGCTTTCCAGCTCGCTCAGCCGGAACAGCGACTCCATCATCAGCGCAGGATCGACGGTGCGCGACTTCGGCTCGATGACGAAGCGGATGTCTTCGGTCGATTCATCTCGGACGTCGCCGACCAGCGGCAGCTTCTTCTGCTCCAGCAGCTCAATGATCTTCTCGTGCAGGCGCGACTTCTGCACCAGCCACGGGATCTCGGTAACGACGACCACCCAGGTGCCGCGGGCGCCCTCCTCCACCGACCAGCGCGCGCGGGTGCGGAACGAGCCGCGGCCCGTCGTGTAGGCCTCGACGATCGCTTCCTTGGAATCGACGATGATGCCGCCGGTCGGGAAGTCCGGGCCCTTGACCCATCTGAGTAGCGCCTTCGACTTGGCGTCGGGCTTGTCGATCAGATGCAGCGCGGCGTCGCAGAGCTCGGCGGCGTTGTGCGGCGGGATCGCGGTCGCCATGCCGACCGCGATGCCCTGCGAACCGTTGGCGAGCAGGTTCGGGAAGCCGCCGGGCAGAACCACCGGCTCCTTGCCGCTGTTGTCATAGGTCGGCTTCAGTTCGACAGCGTCTTCGTCGATGCCATCAAGCAGCAGCCGTGCGACATCGGTCAGCCGCGCCTCGGTGTAGCGCATGGCCGCCGGGTTATCGCCGTCGATGTTGCCGAAGTTGCCCTGACCGTCGACCAGCGGATAGCGAGAGTTGAAATCCTGGGCCAACCGCACCATGGCATCATAGATCGCCTGGTCGCCATGCGGATGGTATGAGCCCATCACCTCGCCGACGATCTTGGCGGACTTCTTCGGCGTTACGCCGGGATCGAGCCGCAACAGCCGCATGCCGTAGAGGATGCGCCGGTGCACCGGCTTCAGGCCATCGCGGGCATCCGGCAATGCGCGGTGCATGATGGTCGAGAGCGCATAGGCGAGATAGCGCTCCTCGAGCGCATCACGCAGCGGCACCTCGTGAATTTCGGCCGGCTCTTCCGGCGGTATCTGTCGTTTTCCCATGGGGAGGCGTTAAACCGTGACGATGAATCGGGCAAGACGCGAATCAGCGGCAATTTAGGCCGCGAACCGGGCCTACGGAACCGCCGCCCTGGGCCGACGCTTCGTCACCGCGTTGATAAATCCGTGGCGGGCATCGGAATGGCCCTGCCCGCGCGGCTCCAGCACGTGGCGAAGCAGGAACAAGCCGGTGACCTGGAACCCGTCGAGCAGGTCCTGCTCGGACCAGGCATTCGCGCCACTCTCGCCCTCGCGCAGGAACGCCGGCAATGTCAGCAGGCGATCGCGCCACGCCTCGCCGGCTGCGCGCGACACCGCGCCGCCGGATTTCGGCGAGACGTAGATCAGCTCACTGGTCGCGCCGGTGGCCGCGCAGCTCTGCAGATCGAGCCCGAAGCCGAGCTCGGCCAGCATCGCCAATTCGAACCGGATCAGATGCACCGCCGCGATGCCGGGCTGTTCGAAATCGTCCAGCGTCCAACGCAGCATCTCGTAGATATCTTCGTGAGGATCCCGCTCCGGCAACAGCCGCGCCAACGCTGCCAGATGCGTCACGCCATAGACACCATGCGACGAGCCGAGCAGCGTCGCCGCGCGCAGCCGCGTTCCCTCGATCGCATACATGCCGAGATGCTCGTCGAGCCGCGCCCGCCACACCGCCGTAACATTGTTGCCGGGCTGCAGCAGCGGCCGCATTCGCGAGCTGGCACCGCCGCGCACCAAGCCGAGATGGCGGCCGTGCTCCCGCGTCAGCAGCTCGACAATGGCGGAGGATTCGCCATGCCGCCGCACGCCCAGCACGATGCCTTCGTCGGTCCATTCCATGAAGACACTTTACAGGATTCCGACGGAACGCGCGCGTCCCCCACCAGCGTCATTCCGGGGGCGGTGCGAAGCATCGAACCACGGCGCGCAGTTGCGCTCCTGAGACTCTCGAGATTCCTTCGGACCATCCCGGAATGACAGAAGGCCCTACGCGTTGAACCAGCCCTGTGCGTCGCCGGTGAAGGAGAAATAGAGCCCGGCCGAGGTCAGGATGCAGGACACCACCTCGATGCCGCTGTCGAGCTCCACGCCGCGGTCACCGATCACCTGCACCAGCGAGATCACAGACAGCACCAGCGCCACGGCGAGCGCCCAGCGCGGCCAGTTCTTGCGGCGCTGCGCGGCGAGCCAGACGAAATACATCAACAGCACGATCATGCCACCGGCCATCAGCGTCGCCACCATGATCATCTGATCGGTCATCTCATTGCTCGGCGTGCGGTCCTGGAACGCCACCGACAACGCATCCAGCGTCAGCGAGAGATAGAGCAGCACTTCAAACCACAGCACGTTTCTAGGCACGTTCATCGCACACGCCGGCTCTTATTCCTTGGGGAAATCCAGTCCCATTTCCCGGTAACGGTCCGGGTCGTCGCCCCAGTTCTCGCGCACCTTGACGAACAGGAACAGATGCACGGGCACGCCCATGATCTCGGCGATCTCCTTCCGCGAATCTGCGCCGATCGCCTTGATGGTGGCGCCGCCCTTGCCGAGCACGATCTTTCGCTGGCTCTCGCGCTCGACGAAGATCGTCTGCTCGATCCGGATCGAGCCGTCCTTGCGGTCCGTCCAGCTATCGGTCTCGACGGTCGACTGGTACGGCAGCTCCTGATGCAGGTGCCCGTAGATCTTCTCGCGCGTGATCTCCGCCGCGAGGTGCCGCATCGGCGCATCCGACATCTGGTCCTCGGGATACAGGAACGGTCCCTCCGGCACCATTGTCGCCAGCGTCTGGCGCAGGTCGGCGACGCCGTCGCCGGATAGCGCGGAGATCATGAACGTGTGCTCGAAGCGCATCCGCTCGTTCGCTGCCTGCGCCAGCGCCAGCAGCTTTTCGCGCGGGACGAGATCGATCTTGTTCAGCACAAGGATCTTGGGGTGCCCGACGGTTTCGAGCTTGGCGAGGATTGTGCGCGCCTCCTCGTCGAGGCCCGCCTTGGCGTCGAGCAGCACGCAGACCAGATCGGCGTCATGGGCGCCGCTCCAGGCGGTCGACACCATGGCGCGGTCGAGCCGGCGCCGCGGCGCGAAGATGCCGGGCGTGTCGACCAGGATGATCTGCGCGTTGCCCTCGATCACGATGCCGCGGATCAGCGCGCGCGTGGTCTGCACCTTGCGGGAGACGATGGTCACCTTGGAGCCGACCAGCGCATTGACCAGCGTCGACTTGCCGACATTGGGAGCGCCGATCAGCGCGACGAAACCGCAGCGCGTCGCGGCCCCCTGTCCTTTGGCCTCATCAGTCATTGGTGCCGACGCCCTCGCGCTCGATCATTGCCGAGGCCGCCGCCTTCTCGGCCGCGCGCTTGTTGCCGCCGACACCCTCGGCGGAGGCCAATCCCGGCAGGTCGACGGCGACGCGGAATTGCGGATCATGGTGTGGGCCGGTGCGCTCGATCTCGCGGTACACGGGCGTCGGCAGCCCCTTGCCCTGGGCCCATTCCTGCAACACGGTCTTGGGGTCGCGCAGCGGACGGCGGGGCTTGTGCATCCGCTCGGTCCGGTTGCGCTCAACGAATTGCCGCGCAGCCTCGTAGCCGCCGTCGAGATAGATCGCGCCGATCACGGCCTCGCAGATGTCGCCGAGCACCGACTTGCGCAGGCGCGCTCCCTCGACCGCCTTCACCATGCCGAGCTTGATGTCGTCGAGCAGGCCGAGCGATTTGGCGACGTCGGCGCAGCTTTCCTTGCGCACGAGGTCGGCGAGCCGCTTCGACAACTCGCCCTCGTCGGCCTTCGGAAAGGCGCGGAACAGCATGTCGGAGACGATCAGCCCGAGCACGTGATCGCCGAGAAATTCGAGCCGCTGGTAGCTGTCGGCGCGGTTGCGCGTGGCGGCCTTGAGCGCGGAGACGTGGGTGAACGCGGTGGTCAGCAATGCAGGATCGGTGAAAGTGTACCCGATGCGCGCCTCGGTGCCGGCGATCGCCGCCTTTTCTTCCGCGGCCTTGGCAGCCTTGCTGCGCCGCTTCTTCGGCGCGGCCTCGCCGCCGGCGGCAGGCGTGCGGCTCGGCTCACCAGGTGGCGGTTGATCCTTGATGGCTGATGTCTCGTCGTTCATCGCACGATGGAGAATATGCGATTCCACCGCACGGCGGTGGGCCAGCGCCAGAACATCCAGGCGTGCTCGCCCTCGGCGATCGAGAAGAAGATCATCTGGGCCCGCCCGACGACGTTCTCCAGCGGCACATAGCCGACCGCCGACAGCACCCGGCTGTCAGTCGAATTGTCGCGGTTGTCGCCCATCATGAAGAAATGACCTTCGGGCACGGTGTAGACGTTGGTGTTGTCGTAGAAGCCGTTGTCGACGCAATCGAGCGTCTCATAGCTGACGCCGTTCGGGAGCGTCTCCTTCCACCGCTTAACGCGGGCGGTGGCGTCCGAACCGCAGGGATCCTCACCGACGAAATCGCTCATGCGTTCGCGCTTGACCGGGACGTCATTGATGTAAAGCAGTCCCTCCTTCATCTGGATGCGGTCGCCGGGAAGGCCGATCACGCGCTTGATGTAGTCGGTGGTGTCGTCCTTGGGCAGCCGGAACACGACGATGTCGCCGCGATTCGGGTTGGAGCCGAAAATGCGCCCGGAAAACAGCGGCGGCGACAGCGGGATCGAATAGTGGCTGTAGCCGTAGGAGTATTTCGAGACGAAGAGGTAGTCGCCGACCAGCAGTGTCGCCTTCATCGAGCCCGAGGGGATGTTGAACGGCTGGAACAGGAAGGTCCGGATGACGAGCGCAATCAGCAGAGCGTGGATGACGACGCGGATGGTTTCGCCCAAGCCGCTTTCAGATTTGGTCCCGGTGGTCGCGCTCATTGCTTTCCCAATCCCCGCGAGCCTTGGTGCCCGCGCGGTGGCAGAACGTTCTCTTCCCGCGAAGCGTTCGGTCCTCGCGTGAGGAAAATGGCCTTGATTCTGATCTTGAGGGCAAATTCCGGCGCAAACCCGAATCCGCGTCTCGCTCGATGCTAACCCTGCGGCGTTTTAGACCGTTGTTCGCGCGCACGCAATCAATCGCCGCCCAAAAACTTCACAATCCATTGAAATATCAAGGACTTTTAAGTTTTCTGAAGATTTCTGGCGACCTCGCGGGCTGCCGGACTCATTTGGCGGGGGCAACAGCCGAAATTATGACGAAGGCCTGCGCGAGCGGCCAATCGTCGGTGATCGAGAGGGCGATCCGCGCCTCCAGGCCCTCGGGCGTCAACTCCTGCAGCCGCGCCAGCGCTCCGCCCGTCAGCCGCATGGTCGGCCGCCCGCCGGGCAGATTCACCACCCCCATGTCCTTCCACCACACGCCGCGCCGGATTCCAGTGCCGAGCGCCTTGGAGCAGGCCTCCTTGGCCGCGAAGCGCTTGGCATAGGTCGCAACCACCATCTTCTCGCTGTTGGCGCGGCGCATCGCCTTGGCTCTTTCCGTGTCGGTGGAGATGCGCTCGAGGAAGCGCTCGCCATGGCGCTCGATCACCTTGGCGACCCGGGTGATGTCGATCAGGTCGGAGCCGATGCCGATGATCATGCGTCGACAGCGCCCTCTGCCTTGGCGCGACCGCGATCCATCGCCGCGCGCATGGCGCGGACGGTCTCGGCGATGCCGACGAACAGCGCCTCGCCCATCATGAAGTAGCCGATGTTGAGCTCGCGAATCCCCGGCAGCGCCGAGATCGTCTCTGATGTCTCATAGTCGAGGCCGTGTCCGGCATGGACCTCGAGCCCGGCGGCATTGGCGAGCCTGACACCCTCGACGATCCGCTTCCATTCGGCCTCGGCCTTGTCCTGATGGCCGTCGACCACGGCATCGCACCAGCCGCCGGTGTGGATCTCGATCACCGGCGCCTTCAACTTCGCGGCCATCTCGATCTGCCGGGGATCGGCGGCAATGAACAGCGAGACCCGGATGCCGGCATCGCTGAGCCGCGCGATGAAGGGCGCGAGCGCATTGTGCTGGCCGACCACGTCGAGGCCGCCCTCGGTGGTGAGTTCCTGACGCCGCTCCGGCACCAGGCAGACGGCGTGCGGCTTGGTGGCGAGCGAAATCCGCAGCATGTCGTCGGTCGCCGCCATCTCGAAGTTCAACGGCTTGGATATTTCGGCCTTCAGCCGGGCCATGTCCTCGTCGCGGATATGGCGGCGATCCTCGCGCAGATGCGCGGTGATGCCGTCGGCCCCGGCCGCGATCGCCGCAAGCGCCAGGCGGACCGGATCGGGCCGCGCGCCGCCCCGCACGTTGCGCAAGGTGGCGACGTGATCAACATTGACGCCGAGGCGCAGCGGAGGAGCTTTGGACATCAAATCACTCTCTGACAAATCAGTTAAACCATCCCCTCATCCTGAGGAGCGGCGCCTTCGCGGCGTCTCGAAGGATGTGGCCCCGTCTCGGGCCGCATGGTTCGAGACGGCGCTGATGCGCCTCCTCACCATGAGGATCGACGAGAGGCGGAAGTCTAGCCATTGACGCGCTCGACCCGAGCGACGACGGCCTTGGCGCGCAACTGGGCAATGATAGCGCTGAGATGCTTGAGGTCATAGACCTCGAGATCGATGGTCAGCTCCGTGAAATCGGGGGAACGGCGCGACATGTGGATGTTGTCGATATTGCCGTCGTGCTCGGCAATCACGGTCGCGATCTGGGCCAGGCTGCCGGGCTCGTTGACGTTGTGGACCAGGATCCGCGCCGGGAAGCGTTGCGGCATGGTCTCATCGACATCCCAGCGCACGTCGAGCCAGCGCTCCGGCTCATCCTCGAAATCCTTCAGCGCCGGTGACTGGATCGGATAGATCGTGATGCCCTCGCCCGGCGTGACGATGCCGACGATGCGATCGCCCGGCACCGCGCCGCCGTTCGGCGCAAACTTCACCGGCAGGTCGGAATTGATGCCGCGCACCGGGATCACCGAGGCGGCGCGCGCCGGATGCGGCGGCGTCTGGGTCTTCAGCTTGGCGGCGAGCCCCTTCGAGGTGCCATAGCGCACCAGCCGCTCTTCCTTGTAATCGGGATACATGGCGCGTGCGACGTCGGAGGCCTTGATCTCGCCGCGCCCGACCGACGCCATGACGTCCTCGATCGAGGTGCGCGCCAGCCGCGGCAGCGCGCCCTTCAGCTTGTCGTCGGCGTATTCGATCTTGGCGCGGGCGAACAGACGGTCGACGATGCGGCGGCCGAGGCCGGCATATTGGTCGCGCACCGCGTTGCGGGTGGCGCGCCGGATCGCGGCACGGGCCTTGCCGGTGACGGCCAGCGCCTCCCAGGCCGACGGCGGAGCCGACTGCGCCTTCGAGGTCATGACCTCGACCTCGTCGCCGTTCTGCAATTCGGAAGACAACGGCGCGAACTTGCCGTTGATCTTGCACCCGACTGCGCTGTTGCCGACGTCGGTATGCACCGCATAGGCGAAGTCGACCACCGTGGCCTGGCGCGGCAGCGCGATCAGCTTGCCCTTCGGCGTGAAGCAGAACACCTGGTCGTGGAACAGCTCGAGCTTGGTGTGCTCCAGGAACTCTTCCGGGTTGGCGCTTTCCGAGAGGATGCCGATGGTGTGGCGCAGCCAGGCGAAGGCGTTGGATTCGTGCTTCAGCCGCTCGTTCGGCGAGCCCGCCCCTTCCTTGTAGAAGGCGTGCGCCGCAATGCCGAACTCGGCGATCTGGTTCATCTCCTCGGTCCGGATCTGCAGCTCGACGCGCTGCTTGCCCGGCCCGATCACCGTGGTGTGGATCGAACGATAGTCGTTCTGCTTCGGCGTCGAGATGTAATCCTTGAAGCGGCCCGGCACGACCGGCCAGGTCGTGTGGACGATGCCGAGCGCACGATAGCAGGTGCCGACGTCGTCGAGGATGACGCGGAAGCCGTAGATGTCGGACAGTTGCTCGAAGCCGATCGACTTGCGCTCCATCTTGGTCCAGATCGAAAACGGCTGCTTGCGGCGACCGAAGACCCGCGCGGTGATGCCGTTCTTCTGCAGGTTCTTTGAAAGCTGGCTTTCGATCTCGCCGATCAGGTTGCGGTTGCGATCGGCCAGCGCATCGAGCCGCTGCTTGACCACCGCATAGGCCTCGGGATCGAGCACGAAGAACGAGAGGTCCTCCAGCTCGCCGCGCATTTCCTGCATGCCCATGCGGCCCGCGAGCGGCGCATAGATATCGAGGGTCTCCTCGGCGATGCGGCGACGCGACGCAGGCGGCACGAACTCCAGCGTGCGCATGTTGTGCAGGCGGTCGGCGAGCTTGACCAGCAGCACGCGAACGTCGTCGGCGATCGCAAGCAAAAGCTTGCGCAGGTTCTCGGCCTGCTTGGCCTCGCGCGACACCAGTTCCAGCCGCTTCAGCTTGGTCAGGCCCTCGACCAGCGCGCCGATCTCATGGCCGAACACATGATCGATCTCGGCCCGCGTCGCCTCGGTATCCTCGATCGTGTCATGCAGCAGCGCCGCAACGATCGTGGCGTCATCGAGCTTAAGGTTGGTCAGAATCGCGGCGACCTCGAGCGGATGCGAGAAATAGGGATCGCCGGAGGCGCGCGTCTGGGTGCCGTGCGCCTTCATGGCGTAGACGTAGGCACGGTTCAGCAGATCTTCGTTGGTATCGGGATTGTAGGAGCGGACGCGCTCGACGAGGTCATATTGCCGCATCATCCGCGCCCTCGGCCTGCCCAACTTCTCAGCCGTGGACGACGCCGGCGCCACCGCGACCGTTTCGGTCGCAGCCTGCATCTGGCTGGAGCTCCGGCGCCGATAAACCATGGACGCACTGCCTTTCGCGCGGGCCGGGTGGCCCTCTATCCAATCTAGTGCGCCTTCGAATGAAGCTGCACCCCGCATGAGGCCAGAAACGTTCAATTTCCCGCGCCCGCATAGGACGCATCGTAACAGCAAAATTGTCAACAAAAGCAAAGGCCCGGAGCGATGTCCGGGCCTTTGGCAATCTGTGCTGAGCTTGCAGGCTGGGAGCGCGGCCTTACTCGTCTTCCTCGGGCTGCTCTTCCGGAGGCGCCAGACCTTCCAGGCCCTTCAGCAGCTCCTCTTCGGTCATCCGTTCGACCGCAACCTCGGTGTCGTCGGCATCGACGCTGGCGCCGGCGGAACCGATCAGCGGAACAGTGTCGGGCTCGGGCTCGTCGACCTCGACGAACTTCTGCAGGGAATGGACGAGTTCCTCACGGAGGTCTTCCGGAGAGATCGTGGAATCGGCAATCTCCCGCAGCGAGACGACAGGATTCTTGTCGTTGTCACGATCAACCGTAAGTTGTGAACCTGACGAAATCATCCTGGCGCGATGCGCCGCCAACAGGACGAGATCGAAGCGGTTGTCGACCTTATCAATGCAGTCTTCAACGGTGACGCGAGCCATCTCGAGGCGCTCCGTGGTAAAAGGGACCGAATATGCGGATTATGAGGGTTAGTTATAGGCCCAGCCACCGTTTCGCAAGGCAAAATTTGTGATTTGCCTTCCGAACAGGCTCTGATACGCCGTTACTCGGGCCAGAATGGTCCGAACGCCCGACGACAAGGCCTGGTTGCTGTCCAGGGCAGGTAAATCTCTTCATTGCAATCTTAAAGGTCTAGGCATTTTGCCCTCGCCTCACCATAATTGCGGTGGTGACTGTCGTGGGGAAAGATTCACCGAACTTTAGGCAGCAACGCCAGACATTGCGCGCGGTCGCTCGCCGCGGCGCTATGAACACTAACAACCACGCGAGAACACTTTGATGTCGTCACCTGTTTCCAACAAGATCGCGCTCTTCATTGACGGAGCGAATCTTTACGCTACCGCTAAGACGCTGGGGTTCGACATCGACTACAAGCGCCTGCTGAAGGAGTTCCAGGGCCGCGGCACGCTGCTACGAGCATTCTACTATACCGCGATCATCGAGGATCAGGAGTATTCGTCGATCCGCCCGCTGATCGACTGGCTCGATTACAACGGCTACACCGTCGTCACCAAGGCCACCAAGGAAGTCATCGACGCCAGCGGGCGTCGCAAGGTCAAGGGCAACATGGACATCGAGCTCGCGGTCGACGCCATGGAACTTGCCGAGCACATCGACCAGATGATTTTGTTCTCCGGCGACGGCGACTTCCGTTCGCTGGTCGAGGCGGTGCAGCGCCGCGGTGTTCGCGTCACCGTGATCTCGACCATCGCCAGCCAGCCGCCGATGATCGCCGACGAATTGCGCCGCCAGGCCGACGTCTTCACCGACCTGGTTGAGCTGCAATCCAAGCTCGGCCGCGATCCGTCCGAACGTCCGGCCCCGCGCGAGCCGCGCCATCACTCGCCGCAATTCCTGCAGCGCGCGACCACCACCGTGGCCCCACGGGGAGCCGATGACGATTTCGACGAGTAGTCTCGTCACTCCATCCACCCGACCCGACAGCAATTGCCCGCTCTGCCCGCGGCTGGCCGACTTTCGCGCGCAGGCCCGTGCGCGTGAGCCGGGCTGGTTCAACTCGCCGGTGGATTCGTTCGGCGATGCCGGCGCGCGGCTGCTGATCGTCGGGCTTGCGCCGGGTCTTCAAGGCGCCAACCGCACCGGCCGCCCCTTCACCGGCGATTACGCCGGTGACCTGCTCTACAGCACGCTGCTTGAGTATGGCTTTGCCCGTGGTGTCTATCAGGCGCGGCCGGACGACGGCCTCAAGCTCGTCGATTGTCGGATCAGCAACGCGGTGCGCTGCGTGCCGCCACAGAACAAGCCGCTGCCTGTGGAGATCAATTGCTGCCGGCAATTTCTGAGCGCGACCATCGCCGCGATGCCGAAGCTGCGCGCGATCGTGCTGCTCGGACGCATCGCGCATGAATCGACGGTGAAAGCGCTGGGGCTTCGCCTGGCCGCAGCGCCGTTTGCGCACGGCGCCGTGCATGTCGCCGGACAGTTCAAGCTGTACGACAGCTACCATTGCTCGCGTTACAATACGAACACCGGCGTGCTGACGGCCGACATGTTCCGCAAGGTCTTCGCGACCGTGCGGAAGGATCTCGGCTAGCCGGCATACGCGGCTGCCCTGGGCGGAGGCATCTGCACAATTTCGGAATATTAGAAATATAACCCTGAATTGCCCGACGTGTCAAATCGCTTGGTCGAATGCCGGCCGCCGCCGGCTACTTTGCATGGGGTTGTTCTCGATATTTTGGCAGCGCCGCTGCGACGACCCGATAACCTAACCTTCATATTGCCCTAGTCCCCCCGCGGATTGGCCTTCAGCCATGCCAGCACGTCACCGGCACTGCGGTCGGGTGGAAACACCGGATAGAACACGTGCGTAATGCGCGCGTCGTCGATGACCAGCGCGAGCCGCTTGATCAGCGTCAGCCCGGCAACCAACATCGTCGGCAACTTCAGCGCATGTGTCAGCTCCAGCTCCTCGTCCGACAGGACCGGAAACGGCAGATGCAGCCGCGAGGCAATCTCGGTCTGGTACTCATTGCTCTGTGTCGACAGGCCGAACACATGGGCGGCGCCGGCCGACTTCAATTCGGCGAACAGGTCGCGGAACGAGCAGGCCTGCGGCGTGCAGCCCCGCGCGCCGGGGATCATGTCCCAATCGTCAACCAGTCCGATCTTGCCGGGCTCGCCGGTCCGCGGATAGGCGAACACCACGGCGCGCCCCTCGAGCGTCGACAACATTACTGACGTATCGTTGGTCGCGCGCAGCGTGACCGAGGGGATCGCCATGCCGGTCAGATGCGCCGCGCCGCCATCGTCTGACGGTGCCGGAATCATGCTCCAGTCGACATCGGTCAGACTTGGCTGCGTCATGTCACGCTCCAGGAGGCTGCGAATGGTGAAGGGCCCGTAGCGGATGCAAAGAAGGTATGTCCCCTTGCCCTATTCGCCATTCGCCATTCACCGTTCGCCCCAATCATCCCCGCGCCCGCATCAGGCGGCCCTTCTCGCGGCCCCAGTCGCGCTTCTTGACGGTCTCGCGCTTGTCATGGAGCTTCTTGCCCTTGGCAACCGCGAGCAAGAGCTTGGCACGGCCGCGCTCGTTGAAATAGAGCTTCAGCGGGATGAGCGTCATGCCCTCGCGATCGACCGCGCCCAGCAGCTTGTTGATCTGCTTGCGATGCAGCAGCAGCTTGCGCGGCCGCTTCGGCTCGTGGTTGAAGCGGTTGGCCTGCAGATATTCCGGAATGTTGGCGTTGATCAGCCATAGCTCGCCGTTCTTGGAATCCGCGTAGGATTCCGCGATCGTGCTCTTGCCGCTGCGGATCGACTTCACCTCGGTGCCGGTCAGCGAGATGCCGGCCTCGACGGTGTCCTCGATCGCGTAGTTGAAGCGGGCCTTGCGGTTCTCGGCAACGACCTTGATCGGGCGCTCGTTCTTGTCAGCGGCCACTTTAGCTCTTCTTGAGGAGATCGCGGATTTCCGTCAGCAGCTCGACCTCGGGGGTCGGCTTCGGCGGCTCCGCGGGCTTCACCTCTTCCTTGCGCTTGAACTGGTTCATCAGGCGGATCACGATGAACAGCACGAAGGCGATGATCAGGAAGTTGATGGTCAGCGTCAGGAAGTTACCATAGGCGAGCACCGCGCCCTGCTTCTTGGCGTCGGCGAGGTTGCTTGCCGTCACATTCTTCGCGAGCGGGATGAAGTAGTTGGAGAAGTCGAGACCGCCGGTGATCGCGCCGATGACCGGCATGATGACGTCGCCGACCAGCGAGGTCACGATCGCGCCAAACGCCGCACCGATGATGACGGCGACGGCGAGGTCGACGACGTTGCCCTTCATGGCGAACTCGCGGAATTCCTTCAGCATGCCCATCCCCTTCTGTTCGACGTTACGTACCGCGTTGTTCACGACGAACCCCGCTTGCCTCAGTTGATCAGCCCGGCATGCACCATGGCGCTGCGGACGGCCGCGCGAGTCGACTCGGAGACCGGGACCATCGGCAGGCGCAGCTTCTCGTCCATCTTGCCGAGCAGCGACATCGCGTATTTGACCGGTGCAGGATTGCTCTCGATGAAGAGATTGGTGTGCAACGGCATCAGCTTGTCGTGGATCTTCAGTGCGGTGGCCGCATCACCCTTCTGCCAGGCGGTCTGGAACTCCGAGCAGAGCCGCGGCGCGACGTTCGACGTCACCGAGATGCAGCCATGGCCGCCATGCGCCATGTAGCCGAGAATGGTCGCATCCTCGCCGGACAATTGGTTGAAGTCATCGCCCATCGCGGCGCGCTGCTGCGACACCCGCACCATGCTGGCGGTGGCGTCCTTGACGCCGGCGATGTTCTTCAGCTCGAACAACCGCTTCATGGTGTCGACCGACATATCGATCACCGAGCGCGGCGGGATGTTGTAGATGATGATCGGAATGCCGATCGCGTCGTTGATCGCCTTGAAGTGCTGGTACAGGCCCTCTTGGGTCGGCTTGTTGTAATAGGGCGTCACGACCAGCACGGCGGTCGCGCCTGCCTTCTCGGCATGTTCGGCCAGTTCGATGGCCTCCTTGGTCGAATTCGAGCCGGCGCCTGCGATCACGGGCACGCGGCCCTTGGCCTCCTCGATGCACCACTCGACCACCCGCTTGTGCTCGTCATGGCTCAGCGTCGGGCTTTCGCCGGTGGTGCCGACCGGCACCAGTCCGTGCGTCCCCTCGGCGATCTGCCAGTTCACGAGGCTGCGGAATGCCGCCTCGTCCACGCCGCCGTTTTTGAAGGGCGTCACCAAGGCAGTGAATGAACCCCGGAATTTTGTCTTGGCTGCCATGGTATTCCTCCAAACGCTTCAGGCTGGCGGCTGGGCTGACGTGTCGTGGTTCTGGCGCGCGTCCTGTTCGCGTGCCGCCAGCCGGGACGCGCGAAAACGCCGTGAATGCCAACTCATATCGGGTCTGGCGCAGGGACGAAAGGGCCGCATCGTACCTATCCCGGCCGCGATTTTGCCGTGGTGCTGGCGCAAACAGCCGCACCAGCGACGCTTTTAGCATTTTGTCCACATATTCAATCAAATAAGAATTCATGGCGCGAACGATCAGGTGATTCGACGCCGCAGGGGGCCTCCGTGATCCGTTCCGCCCGCGCAAACACCTTGCGATCAACCGCACTGGCGACGAGCCTGATGCTCGTTGTCGGCCTTGCCGCTATCACGGCCGATGCATGGGCCGCCGCGGACGTTCCGGCGCCGGCGACCGACAACGCGGCCTCCAAGACTGCCGCTCCCAAGGCTGCTGCGCCCAAGGCGGTTGCTTCAAAGTCTGCCGCAACCAAGCACGGCGCTGCCAAGACCGATGCAGCCAAGACCGACGGAACCACGCCAACCTCTTCCAGATCCAGCACGGTCAAGACGGACGGTCACAAGACCGTTCCTTCCAAGACGACCGATTCCAAGAGCACGGCGTCCAAGACCACTGCGTCAAAGACCACCGCGCCCAAAACCATCGCGCCCGGGGCTGTTGCGCCGGTTAGTCCGCCGAATAAGCCGGCGCACGTCGCCCGTGCCGGCGCCCCCGCACTGGTTCCGGCCACCCGCCAGCACGTCGCACCTGCGGTGCGCGGCAAGCCTGTGCTGCCGGCGGCGGTCGCCGCGACGTCATCGACGTCGCAGGCAGACAAGGAGGCACTCAAGACCATCGTCGAGCTCTTGCGCAAACGCAGGCCCGGCGACGCAACCGACGCCGAGTCCTCGATCTCCGATCCGGTCGCACGCAAGCTTGCGGAATGGCTCATCCTACGCAGCGAGGACAATGGCGCTTCCGTCGAACGCTACCGCAGCTTCCTCGATGCCAATCCAAGCTGGCCCTCGCAGACCTTCCTTCGCCGCCGCGTCGAGGCCTCGCTGTGGGACGATCGCCGAGATGACTCCGCCGTCTGGACCTGGTTCCAGAATGAATCGCCGATCTCGGCAAAGGGCCGTCTCGCGCTGGCCAAGGCGATGATCGCGCGCGGTGACCGCGCCAATGCCGAGCGCCTGGTGCGGGAGGCTTGGCGCAACGATCCGATGAGCGAGGACACCGAGAGCGTCGCGCTCGATCTGTTTGGGTCGTTCCTGACCGCCGGCGACCACAAGGCGCGCATGGACGGCATGCTCTACGGCACCGACAACGAGGCCGCCGGCATGCGCGCCGCAAAACGTCTCGGCTCCGGCTATGTGGCGCTGGCGAAGGCGCGCATCGCGGCCAACCGCAAGGCGTCGAACCTGCGCGCGCTGCTGGAGGCGGTGCCACGCGAATTGACCGGCGATACCGGCTACCTCTTCGCAAAGATCCAGTTGCTCCGACGTGAGGAGAAATTCGCCGAAGCTGCGCAACTGATGATGAGCGCGCCGAGGGAACCCGCGCGCCTCTACAATGTCGACGAATGGTGGATCGAGCGCCGACTGCTGGCGCGCAAGATGCTCGACGTCGGCCAGTACCGCACCGCTTATCTGATCGCGCGCGACGCGGCGCTGCCGACCCGCGACATCTACAAGACCGAGCAGGAATTCACCTCGGGCTGGATTGCACTCCGCTTCCTCAACGATCCGGCGGTCGCAGCGCAACACTTCGCGCGGATCGGCGTCGGCAGCGTCAACCCGACCGCGCTCGCGCGCGCCGGCTACTGGCAGGGCCGCGCCGCGGAAGCCGCCGGCCGTGGCCAGGAAGCGCGCGCCGCCTATGCGCGCGCGGCCGAGCAGTCGACCAGCTATTACGGCCAGCTCGCGCGTGCCAAGCTGGGTCTGCCCCAGATCGAACTCAACGGCGTGCCGCGTGGCCGCGGCGCCGAGCGGCTGGAGATCGTGCGCGCGGCAGCGCTGCTCTACGACATCGGCGAGCGCGAGCTGGCGATCCCGATTTACAGCGACCAGGGCGACAATGGCGATCCGGAAGCCCTTGCCGGTCTCGGCGAATTGACCGCACGCCATGGCGATGCGCGCGGCATGCTGCTCTTGGGCAAGGCCGCGCTCAATCGCGGCCTGCCGTTCGACCACTACGCCTATCCGATCAACGGAATCCCCTCCTTCCGACAGGTCGGTCCGGAGGTCGAGCCGAGCATCGTCTACGCCATCGCGCGCCAGGAAAGCGCTTTCAATCCCGCCGTGGTGTCGCCGGCGCAGGCCTATGGACTCATGCAGGTGACGCCGGAGGCCGGCCGCTATGTCTGCAAGCGCGCCGGCATCGGCTTCGACCTCAGCCGTATGAAGACCGATCCGGTCTACAACGCGATGCTTGGCGCGGCCGAGCTCGGCGGCCTGCTCGAGGACTACCGCGGCTCCTACATCCTGACCTTTGCCGCCTACAACGCCGGGCGCGGCAGCGTGCGAAAGTGGATCGAGCGCTACGGCGATCCACGCGACCCGAAGGTCGACGCGGTCGACTGGGTCGAGCTGATTCCATTCTCGGAGACGCGGAATTACGTCCAACGGATCATGGAGAACCTGCAGGTCTATCGCGCCCGGTTCGGCGGTGGAACCAAGCTGCAGATCGAAGCTGACCTGCGCCGCGGCGCCAGCCTCGAATGAGCCGACGCAGAGGGTCTTCAACGACCTGTCGGGCAGATGTCCGAACGCGGCGCAAGGTCGCCACGTAAGCCGTTGTTAAAAATGGAATTTCTGCGAATTTGAACACTCGCTAGGCAACCAGACTACGTCGGCGGAGAGGCAAGCTGGCGGCTCGTTTGTGCCCGATCCGGCCCTACGGCCCGGCACACAAGTCCGAGCTGCCATCAAATCATCTTGCCGTAATCTGAATCTGCCGCTTGCGGCCCAGCGCCCTCTCGGGCATATCGGCGCCACTGGAGACGTGGCCGAGTGGCTGAAGGCGGCGGTTTGCTAAACCGTTATAGGCTTGTAAAGGCCTATCGAGGGTTCGAATCCCTCCGTCTCCGCCAGCTCCCAATATCAGCAGCATTGTCGCGCGACGCCATCACACGGCGCAGCATCAAGCATCAGAGCCGGGCGCGTTGCAGCGTCGCCGATGGCAACTCGCCGAACAGTCTCCGGTAGTAGCCGGCGAACCGGGACGGATCGGCAAAGCCGTGCTCGAAAGCCACGTCCTCCACCCGCGCGGTCCTTCCGGAGGCGAGCGCTGCGCGCACGTCGCATAAGCGCTTGTGCCGCAGATAAGCGATCGGCGACATCCCTATGCGATCCTCAAAGGCCCGGAACAGCGTGCGCCGCGACACTGCGAAGTTACTGCACAGTTCGGCAACGTGAACCGGCCGCGTCCCGGCCGCCGACATGTAGTCGGTGACATTCCGGATCAACGCCCATGCCCGCTTGCCGGTGCGATCTTCCGATTGCTGGATAAGGGTCGCGGCCGGATACATGGCCAGGTCAATCACCGCCCGGCGCCAGTATTGCGCGGCATCTGGCGATGGCTCGACCTTGGCCGATACGAATGCGTCGATGATGCTGCCGATTTCATGCGCAGCCCACGCTCCGACATTCTGATCAATCGGGCGCAACATCGTTGCGCGGCTCCCGCGCCACCTCTCGATGTCACCGAAACCTGGCACTGAATCGAGGAAGTCTTGCAGCTCCGCCTCGGTGATCACCAGCGCCCAATACTTGGTGGCGCCAAAA
>Ga0099822_1004038_pt1 | contig 19005 bp, 7 predicted proteins | sample CowpeawhiteBW_FD_76839 | JGI IMG/M metagenome (GOLD analysis project Ga0099822, IMG submission 76839) | Root nodule microbial communities of legume samples collected from California USA - Cow pea white BW | ecosystem: Host-associated > Plants > Roots > Nodule | place: USA: California | collected...
AAAAAATATATATAATATATATATATATATATATATATATATATATATATATATATATATATATATATATACTTACTGTGATTATACATCACAACTATTTTACTCTAATTCAGAAGACTCATGCGTAAAATTAGACTCAGAAATCAACACTTGTCATACTACATTGTCACATTGTTACCACAACAAAACTACATAATAAGAACTCCACTCATATGACATGGTAAATCTTTATAACCTACTAAAGAGAGCTCTTTTTTATACCGTAGACTAGATCAAAATAATCTCGTCTTACTTTCACCACCTGATATTTTTCTCTGAGTCCAATATAAGTACAGTTAAGATTATCTTCTTTAAAATCTCAAATTTGGTAAACATCTCGATATAGTATTGTTGGAAATATTGAGTATAATCTAAAAAATATATACCTTATTGTTACTCATACTTTTATAGATTATTAATTTTATGGATAAATGTTGTTTATAGGTGAACAATTTTTGAACTTTATTACATTTATTTTATTTTAATTATATTTATTATTATTTACTATTTTATTTTAGTATGATTTATTATTATTTACTCTCTTATCCCTATAAATATAACTTATATGCAAGAGCAATACCCAAGGCAACTGCTCATATAACTGCTTTAGTCTTATTATATATTATCTTTTAAAATATTAGGATTTTTGAGATTCAGATATTCTTAGCTTAATTTAGTCGATCTAATAGAGGTTAATGTATTATGGGAGAGGAACGCGTATAATTTTATTTGTCTTGTGCGGTGAGAATAATTTCTCTCTAAGGACAACATTTTTTGTGTTCCTTAACTTAGTTCTTTACAATATTGTTTTATTCATAATTTATCTAATATTGTTATTGTTTGTTATATGAATTGTTTAGCTTGATCAATTTTTTTAGTCATATCTCATTTATTTATTATCATCATCTAACAATTATTCTCTTCCTAAAAACAAATATGTTCACAACATACCACATGTTATATCACAACCAAAACATCATACAATCTCATTCATATACATTTCATCTTAATTAAATCATTAATATTATCATTTATTCTTCACTTATCACATTTAATAACATTCAACCACATATATTGATCAAATATAATAAATATGATGATAGGTAAACAAATTTTACTATTTAGAAGTATTTAAAAACATGTTTTTAAAAAAATTTTAAAAATTGTCTTTCTTGTAATTTTAAAATTTTGTTAATTTGATTTTATTTTAAAAAAAGTAACATTTAAACAATAACATATTATAAAAATAATAAAAAATACGTTGTCAACTAAAGATCACTTGTTAAATAATAAATCTTATATATCAATATATAATAATATCATTATTATTATCATGAATTTGACGAAATAGTTATATTAACATGATTCATTTAATAAAAAACAAAAAACTGAAAAGACTGTAAGAAATTGGAAAAAAAAAATTATAGTTAAAAAAACTATTAAATTTTAATTAAATAAGAGACTGATACCTTAGTTTCCACATCATTAAATTACCATAAAATTACATTTAAATGAATATTAGATAAATTTAAATGGTCCACAAATGGTAATGTTGATAAGATAATGAATCCCTACTTTTTTAAGACATAAAAGAAAAAAATTCAAGTTGACAATCGCATTCTCGACTTTAACAAACTTTATTTATCCATTTATACTTTAGATTTCAGTTTGTCCTTCAACAAAGCTTTTTCGGAAATCTGAAATATTTTGAAATATCTCTCATATAAGTATTATAATAAAAATATAACTTTAAAATCTAGGTTTTGTAAGGAATCTTAGTTGACACTTGATGTGATATACATTTTAATACTTATAATTTTGAATAAGATTCTGAAGCATAAAAATGAAAGTACGTTTTTCAGTTTGAAAAAATTAAAACGTGAACAGAAAATTATTAAATTATTTATCTTATGAGATTTTTACATCAAAAGTAATACTTCTAAAATAATATGATAAGGTAAATTCATGTAGAATAAAATAAACATACTTGTACCGGAGATGACTTTAAAGTAGTGATTTTACAATTTCATTGTTTTCTAAAACCAAAAAGCAGATAGAAAAGGAAAAAAAAAAGGAAAAGCTTGTTTTTCTCCATAGGACTCTTTGCTAAATAAAGAACCCTTTTATGAGGTTATTTGGAAGTGTCTGTAAAAGAATTTGTCCTACAATAGCAATAACAAATATCCAAGAACGAGAATCTGCATTTGGAGTTTCCCTTCTTCTCTGAGATCATCACTGCATCATTTTCGTGTGCTTTCTCAAAGGAGTGTTAGCCTGTTCATCACTGGTTTCCAGAGATATTTACAGCATCATATATATTATTCTTTACTTTGGCACAATCCAGTTTCCCATTCCTGAAAAGAATGTTATTTCTGTTAATCCAAAATTATTAAACCATGTATGACATTATTGCTTGTCCATGGTGCTTACACAGCTGGCACAACAAAAAATATCATTATTAAACCATCTCCAAAGCTTGGAAGCTATAATTCACAATGAAGAAAAGATGTTCTGAAGTTTCCTCAGAAGTGGCAATGACAACACCTAAACTCTAATGTTTAAGTTTTCTTCAGAAGGAATGGCTGTTATGCATTAGTCTCCATAGAAGAAAAGTTTTGGAAGGTGTCCTTTTGACAAAGGAACTATAACACAAATATATATATATATGCTTATATACTCTAAAATCCTCAGTCTGGAAGTAAGGAATTACAGTGTTAACAATCTGCTCAAATACAATACGATGCTATTGAGCCATGACAGAAGGCATAGACCATTTTCCATCAACAATAACATAAGCTACTGTTGCTCACAGAATAATATTGATTTCTTCAGGAATTCGAAGATAAGCCATCACACACCTATTGAGCTATTTGTCTTTGTTCAAAAAATAATTGAACCACTATTACCAATGTTCCAAACAGAATGCATTGGAATAGAACTCAGACTATTTCCATTACCAGATCAAATGGAGGATTTAACAAAGGACTGAATGAACTTACTCCCTGTAGTCACTAAGCAGTAATAATATTTGGCCATTATTCCTTGCCTGCCAACATATTCCAACCAAGCAACATCATAGCAGTGTATAAATAAGAAAACTAAAGCGGCAACTAAACTTCACTTATACGGGATGATTGCATAAAAAATAAACATTATGTTGCAGACATTTATTTTACAAATTTAATTTTAAAATTATGCTATCCTCACAACCATGGCATCTGGTTTAGTGTTTTATCAAATCAACCACCTATAATCAATGTGCATATTGGTAGTCATCAGATCAACAGCCTATAATCAGTGTGCATATTGGTAACAAACAGTTGTTCAAGTACAAATATTTTTAGCACTGAAAAAGGTTTCATCAAGAATCTTGATATTTTTCAACTGCCAAGACCTGTCCAGTAATTATTGATAAATAGAGTAAATAAAAGGAAGAGATGGATAATTCGTCAACAAAAACAGGACATGAGCTTTATAGAAAAAAGAACAAAAAACATATGGTGGTATCAAGAACACCACTCTCTTGCATTCTGGAACATGCGCAACCAAGGACTAGGCCCATTCTTCTCCACATCCCAGTGCTTTGGATACCATGGGAACTGCCACATTAAGAAGCATCGCTCTGGATGAGGCATCATGGCGAGATGCCTCCCATCTGGGGAACAAATAGCTGCTACCCCTAAAGGAGAGCCATTCACATTGAAAGGGTAGGACTCAGTAGGATTCCCGGCATCATCACAATATCTGACAGGAGCTAACTCAGAATGTACTATTCGGTCAAATACACCTTCGTCTGGAAAATAAGCCTTTCCCTCACCATGAGCAGCCCATATACCCATTGTGCTACCTGCCATGCCCTTGAACATCAAAGCCGGTGAGGGCAGTATGGTAACGCTTGTAAAGCGACATTCAAACCGCCCAGACGCGTTATGAATGAACCTTGGTTGTGATAGGTCGCCACCAGCACCATGCACACCCCCAATTACTGGACCAGGTATCCACCCCAACAAAGCCATTAGCTGACACCCGTTGCATACACCTAGACTAAAAGTGTCTGGTCGCTTGTAAAACTCCTGAAATTGTTGCAAAACATGCTCATTGAATCTTATGCAAGCAGACCAACCTTTTGCCGAATCAAGCACATCAGCATAGCTAAATCCACCAACAAACACAATTCCACGGAACTCTTGCAAAGAGATCTTTCTATTGAGAAGGTCTGACATGGTAACATCCCATGGCTCAAAACCAGCAGCATAAAAAGCTGCAGCCATTTCTCTATCTCCATTGCTCCCCTCTTCTCTAATCACAGCCAACTTAGGTTTCACAGTTGCAGACAAAAACTTCTCCTCAGTGAAGACAGGAGAATAGGTCAGATCCCATGAGGGTTCATATCGATGTTTTAGTCCTTCTTTCTCCATATCCACACAAGATGCCAGTCTTTGGAACTTCTCCAACTGAAAACTAGTCTCTTCCCACATGTCCCTAAGGATGGTAGTTTTTTCTGTTAAGAAAATCTCCCCATCAACCTTAACTTCTATCGATGGATTGGCTGTTACTTGACCAATGACTTCGGCTGAAACTCCCACATTGCCCAATTTTTCCATCACCAAAGTCAGATTTTTCTTGCTTACTTCAAGAACTAACCCAAGCTCTTCAGCATAGAGTGTTTGGAAGAGGCTGTTACCTTGAGATGCCAAGTTCAAATTAAATCCGCAATTACCAGCAAATGCCATCTCTAAGGCACAAACAAGTAGCCCACCATCGCTGATATCATGGCCAGCAGATATCAGTTCATCGGTAAGAAGATCTTGAACACCTTCAAAGACCTTTTTAAGGTAAGGAACGTCATCAAGATCAGGACACTCATCCCCAACTTGATCAAACGCTTGAGCAAGAGCAGATCCACCTAACCGCCTCTTACCTTTTGACAAATCAATATGAAGCAAAACACCTTCATCCCTAAGTTTTAAGTCTGGAGTCACTGTTTTTGTTATATCAGGACAAGTAACATAAACACTGATAACAAGATTTCCAGGAGCCTTGACAACTTCTCCATCAGAACGGGCTGCCATAGAAAGGCTGTCTTTCCCTCCATCAATAGCAATGCCAAGTTCAATCATTGCTTCAGATAAAGATATGGCAGCATCATACATGTCAGCTCCTTCCCCATCAAGCTTTGCAGCATACATCCAATTACCACTAGCCTTGACATCAGAAAGGGAAGTGACTTTTGCCCATACAAGATTTGTTAGTGCTTCTCCAACAGCCAACCTAGCCATTGCTTTGGGGTCTAACAAACCTTTGATTGGTTGTTCCCCAATGGCACAAGCACCTCCAGTCAAATCAGTAAAAGTTTGAGCTGTAACAGCAACATCAGCAAGTGGAATTTGCAAAGGACCAACAGTTTGCTGTTGTGCAACTAGACCAGTAACACACCTATCAACTTTTGTAGTTAAGAAACGCTTTGAACAGACAGATGGTAAACTCAACACCCTCTTCAAAGAATCTATCACTGTAATCGCAGGAGCAATATCAAGTGGCTCTCGCTCATAGACCACCCGACTAAAGTGAAAAGATTTTTTTGGCATGTCACCAAGGACTTTCTCCAATTCAAGATCAACTGCGGGTGGAGGTGGAGGAAGTCCATTTGAAATACACTGTTGGGTTGCTAGGCTATCGACTAACACAACACGTCCGTCACCACTAATAGTTCCAATAACAGCCATTGAAACTTTTTCCCTCCTACAGATTGATTCCAAGAGATCACGACTTTCAGGCTTCACCAAGATTGCATCCTGCTCTTGATACTCTGCCCCCCAAATTTCTAGAACAGACATTGTATGATCACCAACCACAATTGCACGGACATCTATCTCTGCACCCTTTGGATATATAATTTCCTTTACAACATTGCAATTCCCACCAGCACCCTGATCATGAATGCTGATTATTGGGTTTTTATCCCCCATCTCAATACAGGCCCGAACAAGGCGATATAGTTTCTGAGCCATCTCAGCATCCCCACGTTGCACAGCATTGAAATCAAGCTCTGCATCATTCTGCCCACTGACCATGCTAGAGGCCGCCCCACCTCCCATACCAATGCGATAAGCTGGGCCTCCAATCTTGACAACTAGCATCCCAATGTCAGGTTCTCCCTTTGTTATATGAAGGTGGTCTATCTGTCCAATACCTGCACTGAACATTATTGGCTTCAACCATTCTCGTCTCTCCCCACTAGGAAGTCTCATTCCAAAAGTTCTACAGAAACCCTGGATCAATGGCTCTCCAAATTTGTTCCCATAATCAGATGCACCATTACTAGAGTCTATTAGAATTTGTAAAGGTGGTGCCAAATTTGATGGATAAGTAAAGGAGGGGTCTTCCCATGGAGCATAAAAGTTTGAAGTGTTGAGATTCCCAACACAGTAACCAGCTGTAGCTGCTTGGACAAAGGAACCCCTTCCAGTAGCATGTGTATCCCTAATGCGACCTCCTGCACCCGTCTCTGCCCCAGGATAAGGTGCCACTGCACATGGAAAATTATGCGTTTCAGCTGTAAACAAGATATCTAACTCATGTATTGCAATTTCTAACGGACATGATGAGCCAGGCTGAACTGGTCGGAGCTGCTTTACTGGGAAACCCCTAATTGCACTTGAGTTATCTTTAAACCCAATAACTGAGTTATTTGGATTTGCCTGCAGAGTACTTTTCACAATTTGCATTAGAGTCTTGTTCATAAGTTGTCCATCAATGAAAATCTTTCCAGTAAAAAACCAATGCCTGCTATGCTCACTGTTGGATTGCGCAATATCAAACAACTCCACATTTGTTGGGTTGCGCTTAATGTCTTCTCTGAAAAGTTTGGTGTAGTATTCTAAATCGTGGTCATCAAATGCAAAACCCATCTCTAGATTAATCTCTTCTAATGCCTTCCGTCCCCTCTCCATTACAGGTATATAACGAATCTCCTCAGGAACAATACTGGTCTCAAAGGATGTTAGCTTTTGACTATAAACACATTCAGTCATTCTATCATGCACCATATATGCAAATTCATTTATTTGATGATCTTGCAGTTCGCTTGTGGTGAACAACAAGTACCTCCTTGACCGTTCCAAACGTGTCACTTCTGTCAATCCACAAGCATGGCAAATTGCCACAGCATTAGTAGACCATGCTGTGGTAAATGACAACCTGGGACCAACCTCGACTATAACTGGACTCAACCCCTCCTTCCTCTTCTTCTCAAGAAAGCTCTCATTTCCCAGATTCTCGGGCTCAAATGTTTCTTGAAGAAGCCATTTAAGGACAGAAAAATTTTCACTCGAAAGTTGTGAACTAAGGCCAACATTATAACATTGCTCGGTTTGTATTTCCACGATCTGATCAGAGATTTTCACTTGAGTATCCTTTAAAAGCTCGGTAGCTGCACTTTTTTGCATAAACGGGACTCGGAATAAATGAACAACTTCCGAGGCAGGCTTCTCAACTAAGCCAGGTTGCTCTTCTACAGAACTGTTCACACCACCAGAAACCACTGCTCTGGGATTTTCATGAGCCTGACAACTTAAAGGCAAAGCTCTTCGAGTTGATCCCAAAGCCCAATTCCTATTCCAAAGCGTACCCCAAAGCATGTGACTTCTATGTTTCTGAGGTTTCTTCTTCAAAAACAATGTCTGCCTCGAAGTACCCTGAAATAAGTTCACAAAACCCATCAACAAAGATGCATTTTCATTTTCCAAATTAAACATAGTGCACCAACTTGTCAACGACAAAGATATAACCAAAACAAACACAAACCCAGGTCAACCATTCAAACTTTCAAGCCATCCCAATATGTTCCTACAACAGTAAAGGAGAAGGAAAAAACAAATGGAAAGGGAAAACCCATAAAACATAGCTGCACTTCATTTGCTAGTTTAACACGCTGCACCAAGTGATCAACAAAAAACTGACAAATAAAAACAACCTATGCCAAAGCTACAAACCTTGAATCAAAACATGCTATAACAGTATCAAAGCATGAAACACCCCTTCCCCAAGAAAAAACGACAACAACAACAACAACAACTAATAAATAAAAGGGGTCCGTCACATAATGCTAATTCAAAGACAGGGAGTAAAAACAAACCTGCAGGAATTGGGATACCCCAACTTCTGTGACAGCAGCCATGTCCTCGATCAAGTGTAGGGAAGCTCTAAAACAGAAACGGAGGGCGAAAAATAAAAACTTCGAGGACCAAGCAGAATCATAAAAAGTTATGGTGCGAATAAAAGTGCAACGAAGAATACCGAAACAAAAAGAGTGTGGCAGTAGCGTAAAACAAAGAGGGTTTTGGTGTGGCACAGAATAAATAAAACCCCGTCGATAGCTTTGGCGCTATTTTCTATTCTTCAATTTTATATATATTTTTTCCTCTTCCTCGGTTGGATCGATCAAATCCTTTTCTGCTGAATTTTGTGCCCTTTGGTTTCATGGAAAAAATTATTTCTGCAAGGAAATTAACAGAAAACATATACTTATTTCTTGATGAAAGATAAAAGATGTGACAAACAAATATACCGTTTTTATTCAATCTAATATATTTTTACTTTGTATAAAGAAAAGAATAATTTATGCAATATATTTTATAGTTATACTCTCCGTTTATATTTTTCATAGAATTATATCGCGTTTATTTTACTTTTAATTCACTTATTTATGATTTTGAAAACGATGTGTTTTTTCGTATATTTTTCTTTACAAGAATACCCTTAGACAATATTTTACTTTAGGGATAGATCCTAAAAAGATCAGAACAAGGTACGTGGTTTTAATAAGATATTCCTATAATGCTATTTAATTTAGATAGTTTGTCAACAAGATAAGGATGGATTCGCATTATTGGATATGTTGTATGCTCCGATTTTCCTCATTCTTTTTAAGTAATAGTTTTATATTAATCTCACTTGTTCATTGTTTATTTTTAATAACAATTTCCTTAAAAATTTCATGATAACATTTTTAAATATTTTCATTTCAAACGACATCATTTTTTACGTTATTTAGATTAACAAATTAGTAAAATGATAATATTATTATATAGGCATTCACTAAATTCCAAGTAGTTTTGCTCACTATAAGATGACGTTATATTACGTTTTATTCACTAACATCATCTTATATGTTATATGCACCAAGGATGAATAACTGAAACTTTGACAAATTTAAAATATTTTGTTTTATCCTCACTGTTACTTCGATAATTATATCTTTGGTTTTATCATCTATCTCAGGACTTTATGATAACATCTCGTTAAACTTTATAAATTTTTTATATAATTAGACCATTCATACAATTCTCCAAAATTAATAACATTGTCACTTAGTTTAATTTTAGGTTTTCACCGATTTTTCTCGGCTCATGTGCTACTACAATTACATGTGTTCATCTGCTCACGTATTATCATATAATTATTGTAAAAGATTAAAACTAAACAAACACAAAAACAAGAAAAGATAAACTAATATATTTTATAAGAGGCATTTAAGAAAAAAATAATCAAATTTTAAACATAGCTAAAATAATTCACACTTATTATCTCAAATTCAAATCAGTTCTCCTGGCTTAAACAAATATTTCATCAAATACTTCGTTTGAGTGTTGGATTAAAACTAACTCAAACAATCAAATTTAACCCACATTATGGCTCTATCTAATTCATCACCACATTTATCAACCCAACAACTTAAATAATAAATCAACACATATGACTTAGTCCAACGAGCTCCAAATCAATCCACATCTCTTATATCATCTAACAACACAATTTCAAAGACTGGTGTATTGAATAGACTTACGAGACTCTGCACCTATCACACTTACTTCCAAATTACCCAAATTATAATTACAAGATTAACCTCACTAGCTCCTTAAGTATGATAATCTTTATAGTCTCACTCATGGAATCACATTGCACTACACTTTGACATACATACAACAATATCAATTCAAACAAAGTTCACAAAATCTTATATTTTCTAAATGCATTCTCACACACTAAAAATACTGTGTACCAATTACATATTTCATTAATGACATAAAATTCATTCTCAAATTGCTCAAAAGATCAAAACACATTAAATGATTCTTGTTCTATTGCATGTCTAACATAGAGATTCCATTTCATCATATATATTCAGTTGTATTAGGGTTCATAGAGGTTGATTCCCCCAAAAGTTGACCAGCGAGACCTATCTTGCCCACCTACTGCCAAGTCAGTGAGTTCTCTAACTTTGGAGTTGTCCAATGAAAATATTCTTGCATAGCGACTACCAAGTCAGTTACTCTTTGACTTTGATTTCGTCCAAGAACGTAATTCCTCGATCAACGAATTTGCATAATTTTGCAAAATGTAATTTTGCATATTCATACTATTCCAGTCCTGCCAATCTAGTATAACAACACTTATAAAGATCAGAATACATCAAATATCAATCCTACAACATTCTTGAACTCAATTTAGCATATTTGCAATTCAATTCAAACAACATTCTCAAAATTTCATCAGACAACCAATTCATACAATTACAAAACCTAGCCACCCAAATTCAATTTGTCATACTCATAAGACGACTCAATTATTCAATTCCTGTGCAGAAGATCTATATTTCAGCAAGAAAATTCATGTGTAGTGATTAGCTATGAAATTTAACAGTATTGTTGTAATAAAAAGAAAAAAATGTTAATGCAAAATGAAACTGGATTGGGTTTGACGAAAAAAATCAAGCTTCCAACTTAACCAATAATAATAATAACGAACTAAAATCTCATTTTTTCCTAAAGTAGCTACTTAAAATAATCCATTATTTTAATCAAATCCTGTATACGATTAAAACTTTTAAAAGTAAAATTTAAAAATAATCAGTTCAAAAAAAATGCAAAGTTATGGTCCTGATTTGATTTTTCGCACTACATTTTTTTTTATAACTTTTCTAGTTTGATTAAAATTTTCTATAGTATTGTTTTATAACTTTTTGTTTTGAAGAATATTTTATTGCTTGATGTGAATTTGTGATAAAGACTTGTAGCTGTTTTTGGTGAAATGAAAATTTAATATTTGACCAATAAATAGCAACTTTATGATGGCTATTGGATACCATAAAAAGAGAAGAAAATAGTGACTCAATAGTGTGAGTACGAAGGTTTTGTGCATTTGTCTTAATTTTATTTAATTCCGCTTCTTGTCTATTTTTTTTTTTGTTTCAGCCTATAGAAGACCTTTTACTTAGTTTAAACATGATTGTGAAGACCAAGGAGTGACCTCATTCTCAATTTCTTTCAAGTCTCCTTAAATTTATTAAAAATAATACATAAAATACCTTCTTGTTAATTGAAATCGATGAAGAGATACGGAGAGAAAAAAAAAACAATAAATTCAAACCGATGAAGAGATATAGAGAGAAAAAAATAATAAATTCATGTAGTCATACGAAAAAAAAATTCAAAATATGTAGTAGTGGTATGTATATATATAACTAACTAAAGTTAGTTCATTCTTTATGTACATCTTTTTATATCATAGACAGTTATTTTTTTATACGGAAGGTAATCTCAATCTCTAATCTTTTTATATGGAAAGTAATTTCAATCTCTAAGGCTTATATTTTATTAGTATTGAATCTCTAAAATAAGTTTTCTTGTTATAGATTTCATCCCATTGTTGTATAAAAACAAAAAAAAGTATAAGAAAGTCATTACTAAGATACTTGTGATCGGAAATGATTTCGTAAAAAAAAAAAAGTTTATCAATAAAAAAGGAATTTACCATTAAGGAGAAGATTATTAGAAATTCAAAAATGAATTTAAGTATGAATTAAATTCGTGTCACATTAATATTATACATTAATATTAGATAGATGTTATCATTGTGAGTAATGTATGTGTGGATAACATGTATGATTATGGATATATAGATACGATAAAAATTAAATTTGCTACTGCATGACAATAAAATCAAACAGGGTATTTCTTATAATCTCTAAATAGTAAAATAGAAGAATGTTCATCTCATTGCTGAAATACTAATCTCACATGTTACACATTTTTCGTTTTCCATTTATTTTTATCACATGATATCTTCAATTTATCAATCATTTATGTCTTCTCTTCATTTACATCCCAGTCTATAATTTGAATACGATATCACTAATATAGAATTTGAATACGGTCACCTCGAGTGTTGAAAGAATAAAAATAAATAAGTCATTCCTCTGAATGAAAAATACTCGCATTGTATGCATACAATCCAATTGTTCCTTTTTTCTTTCACCTTAATTTTCACTTAACTTTTCTCAACATTTTCCTATTTCACTAAATAGCTTGCTACATTCTATCATTTTTTTTTTCCTGTGACCATTAGACCAATCAATTTTTAATATATTTCTATTTTCTTCCTTTCTCTTTCATCACAAAACCAAATCACATTTTATCAGAGACAATTATGTTATCAGTAATTTACTCTAACTATGCAAAGAAAAAAAAAAAACTACTATAGAAACATTTGAGACGATCATAGTTAAACTCTGGAAAGAAAAAACTGAATTCCTTTGTAATTCATTAATTGATGTAAAAAGGAATATATATTGAGAGGCATTATCTAAAGTTTTCTGCCATGCATGCCAGGTGTTTGATTAGGTAAGAGGGCAAGCTCCCCTATTCGGTCAGAGTAGAGGCATTATCTTATCTCCAGTTTTCTATCACACACATACATGCGTGCCAGGTGTTTGATTTTAGGGTTGCCACCAACCCTCACCATGGACTGGTGTCAACCCTCCACCGATCCATGCTCGGTGCAAGATCTTGAACCAAGACACACATGAACTTCCTTTTATTTTTTGGGTTACAATTACAAGGAATGCCAAAATAAGCTTTGTATAAAATGATGATTAACAGCGTAAGTCTACATATTAGAATGAAATAGTTACCAGACAATTCCTCTGAGATGATTCAGCAGCAGTTAGTCACAGCAGAGACAAAAAAAAGCAATAGTCAAGGGAATCGCAACTACTACCTAGCTAACATATATACGCATTAATTCATGTGTATTAATTGTTCCCACAGGTTTATGTGTGTTACTTATTCACCAACCTAACATTCATTGTACGTTGCTTGCATCTGGAAATCAAGCAAAGTAGATAAAAGCTAGTGGAACCTTCAGTGAACAACAATTTCCTTCTCCCAATAGAAAAAGTTTTTTTTCATGACGAAAATTATTGATAGAAAGTTGATTTCTATATAATGGTTTTCCCAATCAATAACTCTCCAACACGTCAATTTCTTAAATGTTGAACAGATTGCGATCCAACAAATGAGTATCCTAAATAAGCTTTAACCACATACCTACGTACTTATCTTGTGTGGGGGAAGGGGTTGTCTTTAGCAGCTACCATTTTTTAGCCAAGGGAGGATGCATTTGAAAATATTGTTTGCCTATTTTAGTGGAAAACCAGGCTGTCATCTGAACTATTGCTCTAGTGGCCTAGGGTTTTATTTGATCATATTAGACAAACTTAACCCCACTAATATTGTTAATTTACATGCTTGAATTTTCAATTTCACGAAATGTGTGTATCCTTCTCTGTTTCCCTTATCACTTTCATACCCTACAAGCCTACAACAAACATCAACCAGACTAGGACACATGCTGCAAAGATACTTAATTGGCCAAGTATTATTCATATTTCATGCTCCTCAAGGAACGCTCATAGCCATGCTTACTCCATTCATCACTATATCACTCCCTAAATCACCTTAGTTTCAACAACACTACAGTAAAAATGATGGATTAACACAAATTTAGAAGCAAAAAGATGTGCCATGTGAACAGCATCACAGAAAGATTACAAACGTTCCTTTGTTTCTACTCCTTTACAACGGTACAAAAAAGAAAAAAAAAAATACTCTACATCTTATTCATTTGGTTTGCATAAACTGGTATAGTACATATCTGACAAAAGTTAAAATCGATCGTTCTAGATTGCACTTAGAACAGTATATTTTTTCAATTAAAATGTATGACATTTATACAGTGTTAACAATGCGCAAGGATTTCAACCACACAGATGAAACATGAAAGAAGTTACAGTTTCTCCACATTCAACATTTTCCAAAACATGCGAAAATGAGAATATATAAAGTGTCAAATTGACGAAGAAATTGAGCAAGAAAGCAAGCAAAAATAAGATATCAAAAGGAACACCTAAGGATTGGTACAAGATATTGAACAGCCTCGGTCCGATGAATACCAAACATTTAAAAATACAGTGGACACATGATGCGACCCATTCCATACTCGATAACTATTTTCTAAAAAAATTATGAAATGATGCTGGCTAGAGGAGTTTCTAAGCACGAGTGACACAAACCGAAAGGCGAAGAGCATAAATAATATTATCCATTATGGGGTCCAACTTTAATGGGTGCAGGTTGTTTCTGAGAAAATACTAAAAGGCAAACCCCGTAAAACCTAGAAAACAAAAACAAGGGGTACTACACCGAGACAACATGAAGCATAATAATGTTGACCGAGTTAACCAAGTATGGTCTATTCTAAAGTCCAAAGAAACAGCATGAGAGTGATTTGATTCATTCAGGTAAAGGGAGATGAACCCGACCATATCACTGTCACCCCTTCCCTTCTCTTTAAAGAAAAGTTTGTTCCATCTCCATATGAAAATGTAGCAAGTGCAAAAACATTCAATGCGGCATAGACTCCAATTAATGCCATTTCCACACTACAATTATCCATCAACTTCATCTACTCAATGAAGTACTAAATGTTACTTGGAAGAGTCAAACAACATGTTTGCTTACCACAAATTCCCGCACAAAGCTAGCTAGCTCCACTCTCTTATTCTGGACCATTTCAAACTCCATCCTTATTATTACCTACACATAATCATAATCAAACTCTTCCACCAAAAAATAGCAGATCCATTAGACAGAAAAGAAACAAACAAATAAGCAAACCAGTGCTACTACAAAGTGTCTTAAAAGATAATAACCATACTAATAATAATAATAATAATAAAACATCTACTTGACTCGAGTGTCTTTAAGAAGCAAAAATTAACAAAACGAACCAAAAAAACAGCCTAGTCTTATGCTTACAAAGAAAAACCGTCAGAAAAATTAACATACTTAATTCACATGTCAGTAAGATTAAGCAAATCCATTGTTGCTGAGGCTCAGAAGGAAGGTGGAGGACGAGGTGGAGCAGCTCCCCAAAACACATCATGAGGCATGTTCTGACCATTGTGTAGCAAATTAGGAGGCAAATTATACATGGCCATTGAAACTTGTTCACCTAAACCCTGAGATTGTTGTTGTTGCTGCTGCTGCTGCGGCGGTTGCTGTTGCACTTGCATTTCCTCTTCACCTTGTTCATCCTCCAGCGGCAGCCTCTCATAAGTAGCATTGGCGAATGTGGCGGCGATCACCATCACCGGCCCGGAGGCCACCAAAGAACCCGCAACGGTGCCGCCAACGACCTGCCCCTGCCCTCCGGCCAAATAGACGGAGAGTCCGGTGGCGCCAGGGGGCGAAGGAGAGGGCAAAAAGGCGCCGGAGAGGGAGAGAATCTCGAACCTTCCGTGGAGGGTGATGACTCCCGCGGGGGCGGCGGGTTGGCGGAGAGTGACGTTGGTGACAATGCCGCTGCCGCTGAGGACCGACACGCCGCGGTGGCGGCGGTTGGCGAAGGCGGCGATGCTCTCTGCGACGTCACTGCCGCTGGCGATTTCCAGCACGTGGCTTCGGAGCGCGTTGGGGCTTTCTTTGGTTATGACAATCGGCGGCTTGGGCTTGTTCTTGGAACCGGGAGGTCTGCCACGTGGCCTCCGACCACCGCTTCCGGGCTCCGAACCTTCATGGCTTCCGAGGTTCTGGTTCTGGTCATCTCCGTTGTCCCTGCTGACCTCTTCCTCCGTGGTGTTGGTGTTGGCGTTCGTGTTGCTGTTGCTGCTATTGGTCGGAGTAGTATTGGCGTTGTTATTGTTCTCCATCAACTCTTGCTCTCTAATCATTCCCACATTCCCAGCCCACCACCGATTCGCCATGTTCGACTCCAACCCTTTATTTTATGTTCAAAACTCAAACCAGACAGACTGATAAAAAAAAAAAAAATAGACAGCTCAGATCTCTGTCTCAATTAGACACGAAAGACATGCTTTTTGCATGTAAACCCTAACCACACATGTAAACAGGAGGAGTCACATCCACCCAATTGAGAGAGTGTCGGAAAAATTAACCAAGGTGAAGAAGCAACAGGAAAACTGGAGAGAAAAAGGGGTGTATAGAAAGTACAGGAAAAGATAAGAGAAGAAAGGAGTAGTTGAGGTTGAAGTTGAAGGAGGTGTTTTTTCTTGACAAAAACGCAGTGTTTTCGGGGGGTTGTTGTTGCAGCAGAAAGGATATAATACGGTAATATGGTAATATGCTTTTGTAATTGTACCTCAATCTATGCCACTAAAAGGGTCAGATTAGTACGGGCAGAAGATGGAAACAGTGGGAAGTACCTTGAGAGTGAGCGGGGTCCTCTATTGTTCTTTTTTATATATATATATATATATTTTATGTGAGAAAGAAAGAAGATGATGGTAGCAATAGCAACAGCAATAATAATGGTTGTGTTATGTTATGATATGCATTAAGAAGAAGTAATATTGGAGAAGAAGGGTAAGCGGTTTTGAGGAGAGAGTGGTTTTGGGGTGTCCCCCTGGTAAGCGGTTCCTGTGTTGTGTTCAAAGTTTTCAACTTCCGAAGCAAGCAGAACTCCATCCACTTGTTGATGTTGTGTCACCTACTCACTCAGCTTCGTTCAAAACAATATTAGAGAGAGAAAGAGGCGAAGCAAGTTGCGCGAGATATGCAAGGAAAAGGGGAATTTACTCTGCTACCCCTGTGCCTTGGTGGCTTGGTTGGTCAGGTTAGTGATTGAGGAAGTGGTACTTGCTAGCATGGTGGCTGGAGTGACGCGTGGGGTGGGCCTTCCACGCCAAAATCAAATGCATTGCTTCTCTTCTTCCTCTCTTCCCACTGTTCCTGTGCTGCATACTTCTGAACTCCATTCACTCTTCTACTTCTCCCAATACTCCCACCTCTTCAGCATTTATATCACAACCTTTCTCTTTCTCTTTCTTTTTCTTCTTTTTTAATCTATTGCTCCATCACATACTATGCATTCACTGTTTACTTCTACCACTAACAACAACAAAACCTAGTTAATAATATAACATGCATTGTCAACTTCTCATGGAAAACTCCATGTTTTTCTTTTGGAATCATCGCAGATTTAAAATAACATCAAACCATTAGTACATCGTTAAATGTTGTCAACAGTTAACTGGTGTATTTAGAGTATGCATAGGTTATTTCAGAAAAATTATATTTACTACCTTCAACAATCAGAAAGTACTAAAAAATGTAAACTTTTTTAGTTGGTTACTTTTACATCTAGATTTTGGTTAGAGTCTTCATATATTTATTAGGAGGAAGAGATATAAGTCAATTCAAGGTCTGATTTTACGATTATGCAGGTTCAGAAAATAGAAATAGTTGGCTAGAAATAATAATAATAATAATTAAATAAAGATCAAAGGTGTTTGGTTACAGTTTATAAATAACCTTGAGTGGAGCTTAACTGTGATTAAAGTGTGTTTTGTGGGTGAGAGTTTAGTGTTGTAGAGAAAAATAATTACTTTGTGAAGTTAAACAAATAAAAATGAAAGAAAAAAGAAAGGAATAAAGAAAGTAATAAGAGGGCGGCAGGAGCAGGAGTGGGGCACATCAATGTCTGCAAATGGCGACAAAAATAACGAATGCCAATGTCTCTGAAACATCACCGCCAACATTATTTCTTTTCTACTGTCCCTCTCACAGGGAAATTTACTTCAGAATCAGTAATCATTTTTTTATTATTATATTTTCAAGACAGTAATTATTTTATGTCTACCTTTCAATTTTATCAACTCAGTCATGAATATTACTTCTTCTTTTTTTCTCATCAACAACAGGCTGATATAGTAATAACCAAAATGACATTGTGTGTACAGTGTATGAGTTGTTGAGATAGCTAGTCCTTGGTTTTGTTTGTTTTGAGCTTTGAATGAAATTTTGGTGTGTGTGTTGTGAATGAGCATGGGAATTGGGATCACTGCCACCAATACGTAAGTAATGATGCCACTTTGAAATGAATCTACTGTAAGCCATCAAAAAAGTGAGAATGGAACCAGAAAAACATATCGAATAAAACACATCTTATAACAAAGTAGATGCTTGTCGAAAAGGGACTAAATAAAATGCCATAACATGTACAAATAAAACATGTTGTGTATGTAACAAAAAAAAAATGGCACAATGGGTGTTTAGTGTCTTTATCTAGGCCAATGCAATCCATGATCCAATTTTGGTGTATTCATCGATGGTCATTTTCACATCGATCATCACTTCATCAGAGATTTAGAAACAAATAGCAGACATGTAAGTTTGTTCCACCACTGTTATCTTATCTCTATTCAGACGTCAACTTCTAAATTTTTCTTTTTCTTTTATAAACTTTAAACCAATAATAATAATAATAACATAATATAAATAAAATAATATACATAAATTGTATCTATCTTATATTATTCTTTTTTGTTATCATTATTGTAAGTATTATTATAGAGTTGAAGAAGTGTTTATAAATAATCTCTTTTCTCAATCATTCTTTTCATCAAAATTATTTCAATTCAACCGTCTATTTAGACTATGTTGATATCCTAAATACACATGTCTCAGACCCATGACCCCACATGCTGTATGAGACAAGATTCAGAAAAAAAAAAAAAAAAAAAAAAAAAAATAAAAAAAAAAAAAAAAATTTGTAATGTTTTTATAAAAATAAAAAAAAAAAAAAAAAAAAAAAAAAAAAAAATAA
>Ga0099822_1004041_pt1 | contig 19001 bp, 7 predicted proteins | sample CowpeawhiteBW_FD_76839 | JGI IMG/M metagenome (GOLD analysis project Ga0099822, IMG submission 76839) | Root nodule microbial communities of legume samples collected from California USA - Cow pea white BW | ecosystem: Host-associated > Plants > Roots > Nodule | place: USA: California | collected...
ATATATATATATATATATATATATATATATATATATATATATATATATATATATATATATATATATATATGTATGTATGTATATGTATACATACATACATATATATATATATATATATATATGTATGTATGTATATGTATGCATGTATGTATGTACGGGCTAAAATCAATTAAACCAGATTTTTTTTTCTCACATAAGCTTTTCAAGTTTTATCTTTTTATTTGTCATTCGATCTTAGGATCTTGCAATCCTTCCTATTATCTGGTGTTGTTATCTCTGAAAATTTGAGTAGGATCCTGATTTTAATAACCTTAGAAGGAATTGTTACTCTACTAGCCAATCAGAACAGAGTTCATTGTTGTCGTTTTGTTTTTGAATATCTGCAAGATAGTATGACCACTTCACAATTCTCTGTCAATAGCATAATTTGACACATTTTTGTATCTCAGGATGTTGACTGCATGCCTTTGTATCCACTTGAAAATATGCCTACATCTCTGATACAACACAATACCTCTTCCGCCCAAATTAACGAGAACTTTGTTGAGCTCAAGCCTAATGGAAAAATGAAACAGAGAAAGGTTGCTGGGCACACAATATTGTCCCCCGGCGAGAACTCAGATACCAGTAAAAGTCTTCATATATCACCCACTCTGCATGGACCTGGCGCTTTATCAAAACAGGTACAAATTTGTTTTGAGATGGATTTTAATTCTGTATTGTGATGATAATTTGATTTTCTTAATGCTGTAAATTGCACATTAGTTCAGTTATCAGTGGCCGAGCTAGACCGTTAGAAATTTAGAAATATCATTCTATAAAGGAGGGCTAGTTCAGAAAAATAAAATAAATAATAGAATAGTTTCCTTAAAAGATCGTGTATGGTACAAGATTTAAAGGAATATACAAATTGAAGAAGGCTACTGACTTGCTGTCGAAGAACAAGGCCCTGCCTCGGAGCTTGATATTTATCACAAAACATTTTCCAACGGATCATTTGGGACTTAATTTTTGCCTTATAATATTCTTGTTCAATCGTTCTGATTTCTTAACTCCGCTGGACATGAAGCTCTTTCAACTTTTTTGTGCACCAGTCAGTGAAACAAATAAACGATTGTGGTAAAAAAATAGGAATATTGCTTTATCATAATTTAGGCGTATATTCTCCAAACGCATGTATGAGCATTCTGAACTTAAGGAAGAATGGGTGCACCTGAAGCTTTTTGGAGGAATCTAAGAAACATTATTGAGTGCAATAATGATTCTGGAGAGAAGGATCCTGTTTTGTTACTTCAAATGGCAACTCATGGTTGGAATGTATCTATCTTGAATTAACACTCTCAAAGTCTCTACCTCCTTGCTTAAAGTTCGCAAACCCAAAACAGATTCCGAGTTCTCAGAGAGACCGGTGAGGAAAACAAAAAGGGGGAACTCAAATTATACTTTTCTAATGTTTTTATTGAATTACGGAGACGTAATAGAAAATCCTTTATCCAGGAGTTTCTATTTATTAATAGAGTTAATGCTCCATTCCCAACTGCTAACAATTGAATACACCCTCCTATTATCTAATATGCTAATTTACTCTCAGGCCTCATCACTTGATGAGTTCTCATAGGATTCTACATTATTTAAGGCCTGGTTTTCACAGCCCTCCACTACCCCCCCACCTAAAAAACGCTTTTGTATCAATGTACCAGGACAACTCCAAAGTTAGAAATATAATTATTTTTCATTTTATTTCATAATGATCCCTGTGTAGTTTTCTAGCCTTATATTTTTCCCTTCAATTCATAGGTTTTTTCTTCAAGCTCCAAACCACAACCAAAATTTGTGTGCAGCGAGATTGGTAATCCGCAACTACCATCAAGTTCTCAACCTTCCCTTCTTGAACATGTACATTCAAAAGAAGCTGACACATTGGCTATTTCAGATTTGAATCGTGCTCTAGACAAAAAGGTGTTTCCCAATTCATATGTCTAGAAAATATCTTTCTTTCAAGTATTCCTTTCTAAAATGAGTTTTGATCTGTTGATTTTGAACTTTTAGGAACTTATATTATCTGAACTGAAGCACATGAATGATGGGATATCAGAGAGCCAGAAATATGGAGACAACTTGGTAAAGGATTCAGAACTTTTTAAGAGGAATTACGCATCAGTACTAAAGCAATTAACTGAAGCAAATGAACAGGCACGAATCTTCAATTGTTTTTCATCCTTACAACTTCTCATTCCAGTAATTTACAATTGTGTGAATGTATTGCACTTTTGCAGGTTTCCTCTGCCTTGTTTTGCTTGAGGCAACGCAACACATATCAAGCAAGCTCCTCTGTTTTTTCATTAAAGCCCATGGCAAATTTTGATGATCCTAGTGGTCAGGCGAGCTCTTCCAATTGTTCAGCTTGCCACATCCAAGAATCAATATCTCAAAGTCATATTGCTGAAATTGTTGAAAGTTCTAGAAGAAAAGCGCGGACAATGGTTGTTCAAGCTTCTCAGGTATAGAAAGGCAGCTAATTGCATCTACTTAAATTAGTAAATGCAACATTCGGAATAAATTATGTTACAAACTAAAAGAACACAGCACTTAACAAAGTTATATATAGAGTGATATTTACTGTTCGTGCCAAATAGTTGATCTTCCAGTTTTCTCATTTTTATATTAACATGAATTGCATACACTGCATAGTACAGTCACTGCTGTGTCACCATCTATAAAAGGTCATTACATCTCCCTTTAGTCAATATGTAGTGAAGTTTCTGAAAAAATATTCATGAAAATGTTCCTGCTGACAGAGATCTATTTAGGCCTCGGTTTTATGATAAGATTCTTTGTTGATGTTTTCCTTGATGCACCTTACAAGTAAATAAACTAATAACATGACATTTTCACAGGATATCATTTTCAGTTTTCTTGCTGACTATATTCTAGTGATGTACTTATAAATTCTCATAAAAACCATTGCAGGCAATGTCAAATTTAAGAACGACAGAAAGAATTGAGGATGCTATAAATTTTATCAATAACCAGCTTTCAGTGGACGAACCTACTGCTGCTTCAGCCACAACTTTTCCGCCTGCAGATCCTTTTTCTCTGGCTTCTCAGGATCAATTGGCTGCCAGCGTATTAAATCCCTTGACAAGTTGTCATGTACAAGATGCTGAACTCAACAGTTCACCTGACCAAAATGAAATGAAAATTCCCTCAGAACTCATATCTCATTGCCTAGCTACGTTGTTCATGATTCAGGTAAATCACATTCCACTGAATTTGGATTTTACTTTCATGATTTTCATTGTCAATCTCCCCTCAGTATTTTCAGTTGCTTAGTCATTTGAACTTGTGGTAGTTCAACAAAACCTGACCTTATGCCAAACACTAACTATTTTATGGACAATTTCTATGGTGCTTTTTTTTCATATAAAAAAAATATATAATTAAACAGTATCATGGTATTTTACATTTCGCTGTTTATTTATTTTGTTATGGGAAATTACCAGTTTATGTTCAAGGCAATCTTCTCCATAAGACAGGGCCATTTGCATGACTTGAAACTGCCTTATTTTTTTTTTTTTAAAGTTATCACTAAATTTTGAACCACAGTAAATAAAAGCTTTTAAGAGGGGCTACAGAATATGGCTGTTATTGTAAATAATTGTTTCTATCAAAGTATCAACACTATCAACTTAATTTGTTGCCTTCAATTATTTAGGATGACTAATATTTACTCACTTTTTGTTGTAAAATTATTTTCCTGTACCATCTTGGTTAAAGAATATAAACCTAGGCTGAATACGTAGTGGCAAAATAAACACCAAGGTGCAAATAGCAGCATTCTGACAATGCCATATTTTACTTCTCAGATCTCTCTACAAATATGTTGTCATGACTAATTATTATAAAAGCTTAAGTTGTTTGGTGAAGATGCGGTAATGGTTTATCTAACCTCCTCTTGCACAAGAGGCCTTTGGGCTCAGTTGTAAAACACACCCAAGTTTTTTGTTGAAAAACCATTATTTAGAATTGGAGCAGTATCAAAGTCTAGACCACTTGGTCATAGAGCTTTCATACAATGTCATGGGCCAATACCAATTAACCTAAAAGCTTAAGCTATTAGGTTAAAAAACATGAATGGGTTTATTGATCGTATAAGTGTCATATTTAAATCAGGAAAGGTTATACCTATATTTGTGGTGCACTTTTAAATGCTAAATTGAATTTAATTCCACTTGTTATCTAAGTCTCAGGAAGAAAAGAAATAGGTAGAAGTTATCATTTATTTTACAACATTGGAGTTTCTTTAATATCTAGTATTGAAACTTTTAAACTTCAACTTCTCTTCAATTTAATATTCTATTTGTTGAGCATTTAATATCTAGTATGATGAATTCAGTGTCTTTAGACCATATCGGAGCTATTCAATTTATAGGTGAGAAAACATAATTACATAATACTCAATTACTTATTTTAGGCTAATAATATAAATATAGAATCAGTTTAATTGATCATATTATCAACAGTTACTATGTCTATAGGATTCTAACTTATTTACGAGATTAACAGTTCCTCTTGGATAAGCAAATAAGTTGAAGCATATAGGTCATATCCACCATGTTTCTTTTTGTTGGTTACGAGAGTGACAAGATAAGAATGCACAACTAAAATAAAAGATGAAAATAAGAGCAAACAGACAATAGGCAATAATGTAATTTTACTAAAGGAAAAAAAATACATACTCTTCTCTTTAACTCACCCTCTCTTGGGAATAGAAAAAATAACTACATGAAGAACTCTATAGAGAAATTAATTTTCTCTCTTAATTTTTCTCAAACACTAAAGCAATAGTAAAGAAAAGGAAGAGATTTTCATTCATCCAACTAAGTAAACATTGTGTTCCTTTTATAACATGGAAATAAGCACCAAAGTAAATTTTCTCGACATGTGACTTCTCTTTTCACATACTCCCATTTGTGGATAAATAGTTCGATAATAGGTGGCACAATAGGTCTGGTAAATTCCATTAGAATAGGCTGATACCATGTTTAGAGGAGAGAAACTCATAAGGGATATAATGAATTGTGTTTAGACCACAATGGAGCCATTCGATTTATAGGGAAGAAAACATAGATACTAATTATTCATGTACCCTATTGTAGGCTAGTAATATACATATAGAACCAATCTAATTGATCTTAGTATCAACCGCGTTGCTATATCTTTAAGATTCTAACACTGTAAACTTTTTCCCTACTAAGTCTGTTCACAAATTGTTTTCTATTCAATAAAAGGACTGTAATACAGTTGGTCAGTGTCTCTTATTCATAAAGCAATTAAATAGGGACACCATTCTCTAAGGTTGCTTTATCTAAATGCTCATGATAAAAAAAAGATAAAGTGTAGAGTAATAGAATTGGTACATTTTAATGAAATATTCAAAATAAATGATTAGATCAGTTGTCCAATTGAAGACCTTTTACCTGTACAATTAACCTATTTTTTGGAAAAACAAAATGCAGAAGTGTACAGAACGACAATTTCCCCCAGCAGATGTCGCTCAGGTACTAGATTCTGCTGTCACCAGTTTGCAGCCATTATGTTCAAAGAATATTCCAATATATGGTGAGATACAGAAATGCATGGGTATTATAAGAAATCAGATATTGGCACTCATACCTACATAACTGGGACGCTTTCCTTTGTTGTTTGTAAATGTGCAATACTTGGGTATATGGGTGGTTTAACTCTTGCTGACGTGATCTCTGTGGAGGCTCGTGTGACATACATACCTACACTGGGACCCTGATATTTCGTTTTAACATTTGAAGGAGGGAAACTATTTATGTACTGTTAATACTATTGTAACAGGCAGAAAAGGGAAGATTATGCATCTTATTCTCTTTTCAGATGTACATATTTTTGAAAATCAAATTATAGTGAGGGACTAGCATGTAGCATGTCTTGTTAAGACCAGTATTGTGTTTGTCAATCATGTAAACGCCAAGAGATGTGTGCATGCTAGTGCCAAATGTGAACAACTTAGTGTATATTCCTACACTGTAATTGTAATCTTAATGTTCTCTTCTTTTCTTTTCTTTTTCACTATCTTGATGCTTTTAATATCTGGAATCCATATTGATAACAGTTCATGCGTTACTGCAGTATATGATTTGGAACGGTATTGGTAACATTTTGTCCCTGCCCTATTATGCTGGGATTTAAATCTTGTGCGATTCTTTTTAACATACGCATTACCTGCTCTATTCTGTGACTTTCGAAATATTATTCCGGGTTTCCTTTGAAATGAAATTGAGTTCAAATCAAATTTAGTTCAAATATTATTACTAACTCTTAAACCGAGCAAAACTGTACTGTGCAGCATCCAACCTATCCTGTTAAGGCTATTTTTATTTACCCTAATGAATTGATTAAAGATCATTGTTTTACGGTGTGCATCATGTACTGCTATTAAAGATCATTGTTTTTCTTACATTCCGACTCTGGAAATATTTTTGTTCTGTCAAGAATAGGCACCGAATAAATAAATTTCATTTCTTAAATTAAGTCCCAACGAAGAAGAAATTGACGCATTGATTTTCTTACATTTTTCATTCATTACCACCAACTCTGTTACCCTTTCGTCCATTGAAAAAAGAAAAACCACATTCGCTTAGGGTTGGGAATGAGGAAAAAACATAATATATTTGCCCATCACCACTCCACAAAAAGGATAGTTAACAAATGCTATTTCTCGAACTAAAGCTAGTCAACAAAAAATAGTATTTGGAATATTGGTCCTCCCATAATTTTTCCCCCGAAATTTGTCACTGGACAATATATGAAACGATTACACAGATTGTGCACTCCCCTTTGCCTGTATCCATATGAGGAAGACAACATATTTGAACATAATATGAGTGGGGAAAGATGAATAAATTTGGGGCAATCAGGCTAAAATTTACAGGCCTCTTTCTCTAGCCTAAAATCTTAAAACAAGGCAATGAAGCAAGAGGCCAAACCAATTGTATTTCAATGAAATAAAGATGAAATCACCGTGTAAAAGCTCTGGAATCTCTTCTTAGTGCCTGTGGCTGGGCCGATGATGGTTGCCTGACTATATGCATAAGTGTCATGACCACCACACTGTCTGTCAAACTTGTTTGGTCACCAACAATCCAAACTAACCAAGGAAGAACTTGAATATGTCACTCAGTGATATGATGCCTTCTACCCTCTTGCTTCCCGCTTCCACAATCACTAGCCGCCTCACACCTGCATTCAATGAAGTCTAGTTAAACTATAACTCAAAACACAAAGTGCCTTTCATCTCATAAAGGCCAAACAAACGTACCTGGTTGTGACAAACGTTCCATCACTTTATGCAGAGAATCAGTCCGCAAACACATCTGACATCTTTGACTTCTCGGTTCGAAAGAACTGTAAAAATCCTGCCCCAATTGCAATGCCTGCAAAAATACACCAACTTAGGTACTATCTTCATCAACAGTTAAAGATGCAGGCTTTCTCCCTTATTCTTAAACTGATTTAACAATTAACATCCACCAAAATTATACAAGGAAATACTGGAACAAAAGGTAAACAACTTCAATTTTTCATCCCTAAAATGTGACAGTGTAAAGGAATCCAAACAATGGGAAGAAACCAAGTGACTTTCAGGAGATAGAAATACAAATAAATAGCAAAATCCTTATAACTGGCATTAGCAACGAATTAAGAGGTTTGATGACAAATTGGATAGAAGAGTCCGTTTTTCCCATTTAAAAGAAATACAGCGGCAATCCTAATTCAAATCAGCCACTAAGAGCAATAGTGATTATCCTATTAAAATCAGCATTTTTCTTGACAGCTTAAACAATCAGCTTTTAGCTTCTGCTAAAAGTATTCTCACTAGGTGTGGCCTAAGGTGAAGGTGGATTTACATCAGCACAATCAGGAACCGAACATTGAAAATTACAAATTGGAAATAAATGAAAGATTTCATTGAATTGAACGTCACACTCAACACAAGTCATATCATCCAACTTCTCCCAAAATTGAGCTAAGTTGATTTTAGCTCACGGGAGATTCCCAATTTATTTTAATTTCTTATTTTCTTCTTTATAAGTGTTTATAGATAAGTCTTAAAAAAGAAGTTCCTTCATCATTTTTCTCCTTTACTACTAATTCATCCTCATTAACTAAAACTCACTTCTTATCCATATATCACATTTTTGGGAAGGCCCCTCATTTTGATCACCAAAATGCTACAAGAAAACTAGTACAATTTGACCTGGATTATTATTGCCGGTATCTGTAATTCATCTGCCTAATTAATTCTTCATGACAGGTTCCAACAAATGGATACATTACCAAACATTCAAAGGATAAGTTCATTTGAAGTTCACACAAGACTTGGTAGAAAAATAAACATAGGAGAAAGTAACTCTTTATTGGTAAAGTGAATGCCTATTTTCACTATGTACACATTAATTCATTGGTGCATATTAACTTTCAACACCAAACAGAACGATATCGAACCTCTGCATCAACAGCACTACTATGCTACCATTCTGAATAAAAGCAATCTAGTTCCATGTAAGACTTTACTTTACCAATTAGCATCACATCAAGCTCTATATCTCTTTAACAGCCAATAATCAAGCAAAAGAAACAAATGATCAACTATCATTTTTGAGATGAGAAACGTTTAAAAAATTATGGATATTACACAACTTCAAAAGTAGGGAAAAACACAATTAAAGTATCTTAGTTCTAGATGCTCTTTGTAGTGCTGCCTAAATTTAGAGAGGAATAACTGATTTAACTAAATTCTCAACATCATCCTCATGCAATTAGTGTCATGCAGTCCGCAAAACTACCTAACCAGAAAAAATGAACTGTTCATATTTCTATTTTTTTTATTTTCATGAATTGTCAACAGAAGTTTTAAGGAAAAAAGCTTACCTGATGAACCGTCATTTCATCAAGATTAATATGTGTATATGTTCTGTCCTTTGCCAAAGCTGTTATATCACTGTAAAAACAAGGAGGGGAGGAAAAGTGAAAACTGGACAAGTGCCTCTAAACATTGAACTGTTGGTAGGACAATTTAATGATTGGACCATAGATTAATTCCGAGTATCTCAAACAAGGCATCAATAAGTGTACTGACAAGAATAAAAACAACTAACCTTCGACAATATATATCCAGTAATGAGTCACTGTCATCAACTATTGGTATTGAACTTACTTGAGCTACAAAACAAAGAACAAGATGTTATATTAGCATAAGCAAACACCTCTATCAAAGGTCATTTCTTTAAATCAGAAAATGGATCATCCTTACTTTTTTATTTATTCTAAACATTTATCTTGTATTTATTGTTTAATTACACTTGAAAACAACCCTTCTTCTAAAAACGGAGTACCCTCTACCATCAACTCAATGCCTCAAAAAAATAATAGGATACCAATTTCTTTTGTACAATATGTTCAAAGTTAGACAAAGAAATCACACCTTGAACTAATAAGTTTAGGGCTGAAGTAAGTGAAGCATTTGGTCTCAACATTGCTAGAGGCTGGCAATTTGTCTCCCCAATTTTGGGCACCCACGTACCCACAGGGATTGCACAGATTGGAAGTTGAAGTATGGGCAATGAACTAGAACAATTCCTAAAATACCTGCAAATGCCTGAGAAACCAATTTGGTAAGAATCAGCCAAATCTGAACAAACATACATATAAAGAAAGTTCGGGAAAAAAACTTACATTTAAGGATTCCTGAAAGTGAAGCAAGATGTAGCAGCTGGGGAAATGAGTCATCTTCAGAAGATGAATGAATAATTGGAACTGTTGAAATTCCATTTTGCAGGATCTTCAGAGCAATCTCTTTCAGATTATCATATGGCCCTGCCTGCATAAATGAAAACAATCAATGTATAATGGTCAGAATGAAAACAAGTATCATCATATAAAAGTAGAATTACACAATAAAGGCATTCACATATCAATGACAGGAAAAGCCAACATAAAATACTTACACGGATAAAACCCTGTGTAAATGCTGTCCATTTTCCTTCTTTCCAAGCTGATATGGTATGTGTTTCAAGCTCCTCTTCGGTCAGATTGGACCCATGATTTCCAAGCTGAGAAAAGGACCAAGTTTTAACAAGCATTACGAAATACTGAAGACAGATGGAGTGCAATTCCCTAAATTTCTATTTTTAGAAAAAAAATAAGATAAGAAATATTTTCTGTTATGAAATTTCTCCCTTCGTTATTTAAAATGTGAATGATTAACAGAAGAGTTAAATTACTTACATCATGTGTTACTACTCAGTCAAAATTATTTTTACACTCATAATTTTTATAATTTAAATTTATAACTTAATTCAACATAGTCTTAAAAGAAATTGGTTTTAAAATTCAGTACATGTCTAAATTATATATTTATAGAGATAATTAATTAACTAAACAATTATAATTTGTTAATTAGATATGTTTATAATTTGAGATAGTATATAAGAATTCAAAAAATACATTAAGTTTATTTCAAAAAATTATATACAATTCTGTCAAACCGGTAAGTTGTCATTTAAATATGATTTAGATTATGTCATTTTGGTCCGTCTCAGAGAATCAAACAAAACATAGGATGATACTATTCTTATCCTTTTACATCTGGTTTTGTTTTCCAGTGAATATTAAACAAAAGATTACAGTTACCTAGTTCATAACCTATCCAACTCTAATCAAGCTCCCTTGTCCTATTCCTATCCTTTTTCATCCCCTTAATGTCCACCAAATGGACCGTATTAAAAGGTTTCTTACAGGAATTTGAGCAATACAAAGGTTAGAAATTCTTAGAAGACAGACCAAATTCAAATTTTGAAGTTGCTTCTTTAAAACTAGAAGATGAATGTTATAGTAACTCCGTAATGTATTGTTTACGCAAATAACATACATTATCTATTGATCACTTATTCATCGTCAATTGCTCAAATATATTCAGATTCTTCTGTTTATTTTTTTTGTTTTTGTAATTAGGTCTGGCCATTTATTTGATAGAGCTTGCCATGGGGCAAGGCTGGAGATACAGTTCTTCCAAGAAGATGGTTGAACTTAGTTCTTGCAAGAAGATGGTTGAACTTAACACACAAGTATACAATCGGACTAAATTAAAGGAATATGAAGCAATAGGTCTACCTTTCATGAAAAGAATAAACTATAATTCTATAACCAAGCAATAAATATTTCTCTTTGGTTTTCTAATTCATTTTTTATGTTCTTCATACCAGTTTCTGTAATTTGTCGTACAGCTTGTATATATTGATATTAGCCTTTCCAAGTTATTTTAAGTGTAATACAAACCATGACGACAAGAGCTTTGCTACCAAAAATATGCCAATAGAATGGGCTAATATAGTCTTGTACTTGACATACCTCTCTTAAAATTAAAATAAAATCCAAGGCACTAAGAACTCCAACAAACTGCCCCTTGCAGATGTCCCAAAGAGGAGCCATGGGAATTCCCTGTAAAATTACTCGATTCATATAAGTTGTATGAACAAACTACTAATCAGCAACAGAAAAAACATACAGTAATACTACAGATGAATATGCTAGAGCATAAAATGAAAGATGCAAAAGACTCAGACATTGTCAAAGCAAGAGATTTTGAAACAACCTCTCAAATTCAGCAAAAGGATTCAAAAGCATACAAGTTATTTCCAGCCTATTTACCAGGGAAAGAAAGGAAGTAACATGCAGTATCCAGTATTCAAACAGATTTTTAGCATAATCACTCAATATATTTGAAAACTCAATATAAAAATTTTAGTCCAGGCAAAAAGATACCTGCTCATGCAGTATGTGGAATGCCTGTTTCACAGGCAGCTCGACATCCAAGGTAACAACCTGTGGCCAGATGTCCCTAAGTTAGTAAATTATGTAACTCTAGATGGAAAGTCACAAAAATAAGGGGTTGATGGTAAAAGTTCCAAACCTTGCCTGACTCAGGAAGTAATTCATACGCTGTGCACGAAGATAGGAATGAAGAAATACGCTGACGAGAGGTCTGTACATCAGCATCTGATATTCTTGGTAACAACACATTACTTAATGTACCATCTGTCAATCGGACCTGAACAATGAATTTTCATAAGCAAGGAAACGAAAATCTTAATATATAGCAATAATAAAGGTGATATGATGTTTTGGTAAAGACTTTCTTAGACTAAATTACCCTTCAACGGTTGGCTCCATAAACTACTACTTCTCTCCCACTTCCACATATTCTATTCAGTCTCTTTACTCTCTCTCTCTTTTCCATTCATCCCACTCCCCAAAGCACTGACTATCCTAAACTTTCTAAGATGTGGGCAAACATTTACACCAAAAAGATATCACTTTATGTCAAACCTAGATAAATGAGCATTGTAGAATTGAAAGACATTAAAATAATGGATCTAGGAGTTCCAAAAGGAGTTACAATACAATCTTTAGATAGATATCAGTATGAATACCATTGTCAAAGTACCAAGTACAACTCCACCGGCCAGTATGCAAAGATAAGATATGCTCATAACAACATTAACAACTGTCAAAGTATGAGTAATGTTTACCATGCGTCGAAAAGCCTCGTTATCCACATCCATGTTAGATCCAGAAACTATCTCTGGAGTTAAAACAGGTACAAAATTAGGATCAGTAGCCAATAAAACGGTATTAACTATCCCATATTCTCCAGATAAACAAGGTTGATGCTCATCATGCCGCCATTCCCCATCAACATAAAACTTGTACTGCATTCAAATAACTATGTAATAAGTATCTAGCCACCAAGAATAAATGTCAAACATTTTATTCCCATGACACCATTCATAAACAAACTTCAATCGGAAAAAAAAGGGCTGTATCTCAAAAAACATTCATTGAGAAAATCAAACATCACAAAACAAAATCTCAAAAAAGACTAAGATTGTGAATAGATCTTGCCCTAAACCTCTAGAAATAACTGCACCAAATAACATTTCTCTTATGCTGTCTATAAAGTATTGTCATTAACACATAGCTCAGTGCCAAATGAACATTTTGCCACCAAAACAAAAATTATAAACAATAGACCACAAAAATTATGAAGTGAACAAAACTTGTTAGTCAGACACTATAAAATGACCTGATGATAGCCAGGAGCCAAGCTATGAATGACTTGAAAAACAGTTGGGCAGCCTTCCACTGGCGACATTTGTAGAAGTTCAGACCACCTGGAAAGTGACACGAATCCCACGAGAACCAACACAACAAAATCAGAACAAAGTGGAGCCCTTTTCACCAAATGGATGATGATTGCAGAAGGATTAAGGTGTGTTAATCAGCAAAAGACTCACCGTGTGAAAGAACCGCTAAGATACACACTTCTTCCCCCATATGGCCACACAAACCGCATGGGAATTAGCACAGGCCCTGCCACACCACCAGCATCCCTAGCAGAATCCACGCTTGGACTGAACATTTTGCCTCCAAATTCAGAGTGCTAAACTGATAAGACCCTCCAAGAACAACACTTCATTGCATCATGCCACCTTGTTCAATTCGTATAGTGAATGCAGCTCCAATTCAATGCACTAAGAAGCCAACAAGAAATAAAAACGAGAGAGAGAAAAGGCAGAATTCATCCAAATCAAAATCCTGTCGGGGAAAATAAAAAGTTAAAATTTTGATGCTTTGTTTCACGAAAAAATGTAAAACAGCCAGTGCCCATAGCTCACTGCAACAGAACCAAATAGAAATTTGAAGAAGGTACGAAAATCGACACCACAAATTGCATGCAACAAACCCATTGACTAACAGACACAAAACCCTAACCCTAAATCGAAAGAAACGTACCAAATCGAGCCTTGAACGTCCACGAATTTAAGAATTTCTGGAGAAAAAAAATGCTTAGAAGAAAAAAAAAAGAAAAAAAAATATAGAAACCCTATTGAAACATAAGAGGAAACAGGCTGAGAAAATCGAAGATGAGTGAGCTAGGAAAGAATCCAACCGTGAAAAAAAAAATACCAAAAAAGACGAAACCTTGAAATAGATGCTGAAAATTTATCACTGAAGCCAAAAACAAAAAATTGATGTTAATTTAATCGGAACATAAAGAGAGGAACAGGGTCAATGAATTATGATTTATGATCTGCTGCTGACTAATCATTGTTAGAGAGGAAAAAGAATTTGTTTTAATTATAATAATAATAATAATTACTATTATTATAATATATATATAATAATTATAATAATAATAAAATGTAAACATGCATGAGTTTAAACATATCTAGAGAAGTAATTTTTAATTAAAAGATGACATGTTAATTAATGTTTTAAGAGATTAATCATCAGTCAATAAATCACTTAATTTTCAAAACATAATTAATGAGATGCAAAACTGCTATAACATCAGTACATCTAAACTAAATTCTTGGATACAGGTATATAATCAACTTATTAGTTTTATAATAAAAAATACTTAATATCCTTCATACTTAGTTTAAGGTTATACGATTATTTACATTAAAAAAATATATATTAAGCAAGTATGCACAGATTTGCATTAATGGGTGGAAGAATGGGAAAATTTGTGAGATAAACAAATTTACCCTGAGAATATTATATCACATACTGTAATTGAAAATTACATGTCCTTCTATTTATAATTAACTGTGATTTTAATCTATGTTTTCAGAATATATAGTAAATTTTTGTTATAATTTAAATATAGGTCTTTTTACTTGTGTGAATTAAATATATGTTAAAAAATTACAATCATTTTAGTATTTGTTACTAAACTATATTCTTGTTAATAATATAGTTTGAACTCTATTCATTTTTTCTTAAATAAAGAATAAATATTATAAATATTATTTCAATTTAAATACTGTTTTCCTTAATCCAGGTGTCATCTTCTCTTTGTAAATTTTACATTATAAAAGAGGGACATGCAATGCAATAATGCATCCAATCCCAGTTTTGTTAACTTTTTATTATGATTACTTTATAGATTGTACAATGCTTCTTTATTAGTTTATAATACATTTAGTTACACTAGTGATAAATTTGAAAAATGTTTGCATGGTATATTTTCTACACTTGTTTTGTTCACTACTTTGCATACTGTTATGTTTTTATCTCTTTATTTACTATTTACTTTTTTATTTCTTCATCATGCTCAATCTTAAACACATATACCTTAAAAATATATTAAAAAACTTGACACATCATATATTAAGAATTGGACGTCTTTTCATTTTTAACAATCGTCTACAACAATAATTGTCTTTGGCCTCAAAATAAAAAAAAAAAAAAATCAACTTTCTAATTGTATCAGACTTTGTTCATTTCTAAATTTGTGACGTGTTTGTAAAGTTTTGAATATCAATAAATTATAGTTTTTAATTGAGTATTTAATAAAAAATTGTTATTTTTGAGAACAAAATATCTTTATAAGTTTTTTTTTTTTTTACATTCTTTTATTAGATCAACAACTTATTAGTTTCAATTATTATTAATGGATATTTAAAGCACGGAATTTCTTTAAGAGATATAATATTAATATAAGACATGAATCCAATCATATAAAAAATTGACATCATTTTCAATCTAAAATATTGAGACAGAAGTTTAATGCTCAACTTTTTCTTTTTTACTCAATGTGAGATTTAGATTCACATTTAAATATCCAATAATTTTTTATACATTAGTTGTTTACGTATTAGTTAAATAAAGAATTTGTTTAATTGGTTACAATTTGATTTTTTTTGAATGTGCGGAAAAAAATGAAGGCATGAAAATGTGAAAGATGTGATTTTTTCACATCCTTGTATATGAGGAAAGAAATGCGTAAAAAGCCAATGAATTTTAGTTGAGTTTACAAAAGGATATTGATATTTTGACTACTAAATTTTGACAACTTTTTTTACATTATGATGTGTCATCTTCTAAGTGAAATATTGAAAATAAAAAATGAAGAAATGGAGAACCATTTAGAACATGCCACATAAGGTTGTAAGAGAAAGTTGTCAAAATTTAGTAGTAAAAAAATCATTTTCCTTTAAAAAATATACTTTTTTTGGTTCACACATTCATATGTTCATATTGATTGTTATAGTGAGTGAAGTGTAGAGTCATTGGTGATGAATGATGAAAAAAAAAGTAGATTCTCATTTTTCACATATTCGTATAATATATATATATATATGATTGTTATATAATAATAATTTTTACTATAAGGTATTATTTCCTCATTATATCTCTCGTTATTTTTTCCTTAAATTAAACATGAGTTTCATTTGTCTTTCTCCTTAAATAATTTTGAGTCACTCAAATCCATCATCTAATCCAAACAGAGCAAATGTGCAATAGTCTTTCAAATTGTTTGTAAGACACACATTTGATATTTTTTTAATATTTTTATTTATTGTTTATTTTTATATGTAGAATACTACTTTAATATATTTTATATAATTATTTTTTATTTTCTAATTCACTGTCAATCATACTGTAATTTTGTCACTATAATTGTATAAATAAATTTTATTCAGTATAATATAAAAATTTGATGTAATTGCCATTAATTTTTTTTATCACCATCTAAGATATATCGAAGTTCAAAATACAAGATTTATATTAAAATTTTATTAGTATTAGTTTAATATTTGTTCTTTGCGTGGTTTTGATCAATTGGTATATTACAACTTCTATTAGTATTAAAAAGATATTCATTAGAATTTAAAATTTAAAATAAACATACATTTAAAATATATTTTAATTTGATTTTTTTTTCCTTTTATCTTTTTTTAAGGATATTTTTAAATTTTATCAACTAGGTTCCATTAATGGTTGAAAATTTAATAAATATTTTGGTTCTTATGAAATTTTATTTGGTATTTTAATTTGAAATATACATAATCATAATTTCTTTCTCAATACTTGATATACTTGATATCTAATAAACAATCATTTCTTAATATTGAATGTTTGATAATATTATATCTCCTCTACCGTAATTTTTTATTATTTTATAAAAATTAATAGATTAATATTGAAACGGTAAGAAAACGGATACGGTTAGTGGTACGAAAATATATTTGTCACCCGATGGGAATAACGATATGGATGAGATAAAAGTTTGATACATGTTGGATTTTTTAAGTATATAAATGAGGATGCTTTTTTTTCTTTTATAAATATAGATATGAGATAGCAAATCCTACCTAGTTTTCTTGACTTGAGATTGTTTTGACCGAGATTCAAGGACTTCTATGTAGGGATGACAAATAAACATGTCCTCATGGATATTATCCGAACACATCCTCGTTTTGATGGGGAATTCCCGCATTGATTGGGTATGAGAAATCCCAAACTTTTTAATTTGGTATGGGAATGGATATGAGCATGTACCTCGTTCCTGTTCCCATACCCGTTAATACTCGTCTCTACCATATTCTCGTCCTCGTTTAAATTATTAAAATATTTATAGTCAATTAAGTATATATATATATATATATATATATATATATACATATTACACACTTATTATTTTTTATTTCTTCTAACTTTTTGGTTTGTCATAAAATTAATTCGCATCTCCAATATATTTTTCATCTTATCATAATCATTATGTAATTATGTTTGAATCATGTATGTTAATTAAATAATTTGTGTCTTACATTTGAATATTTTTATTATTTTTTTATATTTTTATTTATTGTATATTTTTCTCTCACATGAGAATGTTTAAGACTCTCAATTTAAGTGTTCAATAACATAAACCTTACATTTACTAAGTAACATCAAAAACTTATCTTCTTTACTTTATTATTATTAATTTTTGTTTCATTTGAAAAACTATATTGTTTCGCTAAAATAATTTTCTTTATTTCTCAACCATTAACTATGTTGATATTTGAAAAGTTTTCTTAAATCTCTAAAGTATTTCTCATTTAATCATACTCCTAATTATACATTTGTTTTTCTTGGTGCGATTTCATTTAATAGTCTCTTAAATTTTTTCTGAGATACATATTTTATAATTTTATAATATTTTTATTTGTTGTTAATATGTAAAATGCTATTTTTATATATTTTATATAATTATTATTTATTTTCTAACTTATTATCATACTGTAATTTTCTTACTATAATTGTATAAATAAATTTTCTTTACTATAATATAAAAATTTAATATAATTGCATTGAATTTCTTTTTATCACCATCTAACATATATTGATGTTCAAAAGATACAAGATATATGTTAAAATTTTATTATTGTTAGTTTAATCCTTATTCTTTGTGTGATTTTGAATTATAACTTTTATAGGTGTAAACAAGAGATTAATTAGAATTTAAAAAACTGAAGTAAACAAACTTTTAAAATATATTTTAATTTGAATATTTGTTTTCCTTTTGTATTTTTTTTAAAAAGTATTTTAAAATTTTATCAACCACGTTTCCTTAATGTTTACAAATTTAATAATTGTTTTAATTCTCTTGAAATCTTATTTGGTATTTTAATGTGAAATGTATACAATTATAACTTATTTCTAAATATTTGATATCGACAAAATAACTCTCATCTTAATATTGAATATTTAATAATATTATGTTCTTTACCGTAATTTTTCATTTTACAAAAATTAATTAATTAATATTGAAAAGTAAGAAAACAAATACGGATATGAATACAAGTATATAATCGTTGTTACTCATAAAGATGAGACAAAAATTTAATACCTATTGAATTTGGGTATAAAAACAAAAGTAAGGGTTAAATATGTTTTTGGTCCCTCAAGTTTCAGCGAAATCTGGAATTAGTCCCTCATCAAAACTTTTAACCAATTTAGTCCTTCATATTTCAAAATGCATGAATTTAGTCCTTTAAACCAAATTTTGTTAAGTTTATCTGACGTTTCAAGCGCATTTCATGATAGTATTTAAATTATTTACAATGTTTGAC
>Ga0099822_1004042_pt1 | contig 18998 bp, 25 predicted proteins | sample CowpeawhiteBW_FD_76839 | JGI IMG/M metagenome (GOLD analysis project Ga0099822, IMG submission 76839) | Root nodule microbial communities of legume samples collected from California USA - Cow pea white BW | ecosystem: Host-associated > Plants > Roots > Nodule | place: USA: California | collected...
TATATATATATATATATATATATATATATCTTTCACATATTATAAATCATATCAAACTTTAAAGAATGATATTCATACATAATGAAATTGTATTACTTTTTCAGTGATTCAAGAATCCATCACTTCTACCAGATGACATTATCCACACACTAAGACAGAAGTGGGCAGCATATCTATTGGAAAGATGGAGTTGATACCACATGAATTAGAACTCCTTTCAAAAATTTTGTTATACAAGAATTTCATGTTGAAACTTTTAGTTTGCTGTTATTTATAGTAGTTTAGAATATATGTTGAAACTTAAGTTTTATTATATATAACTATAACTCCAGATTGTGCTAAAAGTATTATGAAACTGTTCTTGGAATTTTCTGATTTTCAGGTGTATGGATGTTGTAAAAACAGTCAAATTTAAAAAAAAATAAAGTAGTTTAACGTCTGGTGTGCCCTGACAGACGTTATTTAACGTCTGACCATACCAAGGCCGACGTTATTTAACGTTTGATGGGCTCTAACAGACATTAAATTGCTCTGGTTTCTGGCTCCTTTTAGTGCGAAAATTGATGTTTGCTGCTATTGGCTCCGATGTTGGATAACGTCGGACTCTTAATGCACCGACATCAAGTGATGTCAGCTATTTTTCCGACGTTATTTTGACGTCACCCAGTACGACGTCGGTGTTTGGGCAGATGTCAAAGGTCAAAAATATCGGACGTTAAAAGGCTTTTTTGTGTTAGTGGGTGAACTCTAAAGGAGCTTAGGTGGATCAAGAGAAAGTTGTGGTAATAATTGATTAGCAACCAACCCTAAAAATTGTGAGTGAGTTAAGAAGCTTTCATGGGTTGGCTAGTTTCTATAGGAGTTTTGGGATGGCATACCCCCTAGCCATTGCCAAGCACTTTCAAGAAGGGTTGGAGTCATCTATGCAAGGTGAAGCAAAGCTCTATCTATTAGGACATTTTAGAGTATCTCTAGTAGATTAGGAATATTTAGACCTTGTAGTAAGGGTCATGTAATGTAGGATTTCTTTTAGGTTTTATATTAAGGGTCAAGTAGTATAGGGTTTTTGAACAATCTTGCTTAAGTTGTAGGCCAATGTTTGCTCCTATGTTAAGCTAATCTTAGGTACTTAATTTTGTAACCCTAGTTTGTATGAGAGACATGGTGGCCTTATGGCAAGCTCTTATTGAGATAGTGGCCATATATCACTTTCCTAGTGGAGAGCTTTTGCTAAAGTGGCTTTACACATGACACTCTAGGAATGAAGACTTTTTCTAAAAGCTAGAGTGCCACATGTCATGCTCTCCTTCACAAAGATAGGATTTTTAGGGTTTTGTGCAAGGTAGCATTTTTAGGGATTTGGGCCTACTTTGGAGACATCTTACTTTATAAATAGAGGTGTCTCTCCCTATGTATTTTCACCTATGAATTGAGTAATGTTATACTGCAAAAATTGTGTCATACTACTCATTTAGGTCACCAAAAGGCTAGAGCATCCCATGTGATCTCCTCTAGCCACCCACCTCTTGAGTTAGACCAACCTCTCTTGAGAATACACTAAACACCCCCATAAACTCTCTTCTTACTTGAGTCACATAGCTTGGAGGAGGAGCCACCATCTCACCACCCGAAATACCATAAAACCAAGACATTCACCACCCTTTTCCATAGCTTCCGCACCACTGTCTTCTTTGGAGGTCTCCATCTTGGCTTTAGTCATATAGCTTAGAAGGAGCTCCTCTATCATTCTTGTTCTTACCTATCTTGTTGCTTTTGTATGTTTTTCTTTCTTGTCTTGGTCCAAATCAACCTCCCTTACACACAAAAATAGTGTGGCAGTAACATTTATGATTTTCAAAATTAAACTGCATTTAGCTTAGAGGTCTAAAAATTACATTCTAGGCTTAATTAGACTTTTGGTCCCCTACTTTATATGCGAGGTTCATTTTGGTCATCTTATTTTTGCGGGGTTCAATTTAGTCTCGTAGTTTGTGTAGGAGGTTCAATTCAGTCCTCTATGTTAACAGCGTTAAAAAAATTAACAGCAGAGTGATTTGATGTGATACTGTGGCAATTAAAAATGACGTGTCAAGTAGGGACATCAGATTATATGGATAGTAGAGAACGAGAAATTAAAGGCAGTGGTAATTAGGTTTTGAATGAAATTAGGGTTGGGGTGTTTTGAACGAAATTAGGGTTCGTCGAAGAAAGAAATTTGGGTGCGAGGAAGAAATTGGGGATAACAGTTGAACAAATTAGGGTTCGAGGAAGAAGCAAAAATCAATCAATATATAACAATTTGAGGAGGAAGGATTTGCGGTCTCCTTCGGTGCAGCATAGGTTCGTCGCTGTGTTCGTAGTGGCATGAAATCAAAGGTAAGTTTTGCATACCCCACGAGTTATAGGAGCAAGATGAAGAAGAATGGCCCCTAGATATCACTCAAAATTAAGAAAGCTTGCCAAATGAAGATGAACTCCAACAGGACGAAGAAGACGACTGAAATTAGGGCAAATGAACACTTCTATCTCCATAAATAACCTTCATTGCCACCTCATTACACCACATTGATGACAAGGTACTCAGAACTTGCCACGTTCCTGTTCCAAACAGACACAGTGGCACCATTCTGACGCCGTTTAACTAAAACTAACGGGAGGGACCATTTTAAACTGTTTTAACAAATTGGAGGACTAAATTGAACCCCGAAAAAATAAGAGGACCAAAATGAATTTCGCATATAAAGTAGGGGACCAAAAGTCTAATTAAGCCTTACATTCTAATAGTCAAATGAAGGCCCTGTGTGTCTAGTTTCCAAGAAAAATGAAGCAACACATTTGGAGTTCTATGGAGAGAGTTGTGAGCAAAATAGTCAGCAAAGGTTAGAGCTTCCAGAATCAACATTTTTCATGGTTTTATTTTCTACTCCATCTTGAACCATTCAACTTTTGTGTGTAGGCTTCCATACTTTGTGTTGTTTGAGTGCTTTTATGATAGACCTTGTAGCACGAAAATGATGAGGGGAAGGTCCATGGTTGCAGCGGAAATGGAGTGAAATGGAGCAGTGGATTCAAGCTTGGAGGCTCTTGAAGCAATGACGGTGAAATGGAAAGGAAACCTAGAAGAGAAATCTATTCTAGGGAAGGAGGCTAGAGGAGTTCTTAGTAGAAACTAGTCTAGCAAAGTGACTCTTGAGGCAATAGGTGGAGTGCTCTCAACACTTAGTCTATTACAAATCCAAAGTAACCAAGTACAAGCATAGAAATCTCTCATTTATAGTAGAGGATCCTTCCTTTAATGCAATGAAAATGCGAAAGGAAATGAAATGCAAATGCATGGCTTGCTCTCCAAGTTGCTCATGGAACCATTGGATCAAAGGAGCTAGGATATTGCGCCAAGTGTCCTCCTTCATATGTATCATGTATTGTCACACTTGGTACCATGTCGAAGGAGTCTTTGGAGAGCAATTCTCAGCCAAGTCATTTTTGGGCTTAAATTAGCCCAATTTGCAAGCTAATCAACACGTTTAATAAAGCATGGACAAACAATTGGCCCAAAATAAAAGATATTCTAATGCTTCAATCATGAGTGCTCTCATATTTTGATGTCTTCTTTAGCCCATGAGAACAACATATAAAGTCCACGATGAATTTGATCCTCTTATGGAAAGCCCATTTGGATCCTTCTAAGCATGTCTCTTGTTATTGGGCCTTTGATTGGGCTTTGATCTTTAGGAGCATGTGGGCAATGGATTGGGCCGTGAGCATGATTTGGGCCTAGGTGTTGGCCCAAGCTATAAGCCTTGTTGGGATCACATCATCCCCTCCCTCTTGAAGAGGATCTAACCTCATATCAAGAAGGTTGTTTAAGGCTCACAACAATTGAAGTTAGGTTCCACCACGATCAAAAACATATTTGCAACAATCATCAAACATAATTTCAATAAAATTATAAAGACCACACAATATATATTGACATGAGGTTTGTGAATATAGGCTTTTAAAATTGGAAAAATGTGATATTTTTCCCACTCCACAAAAATACTGAATATCACTTTGACTTAATTGAGATATAAAAGGTAACTCTATGTCAAAGGTTGGTGTTGGAAAATCTTTCGAGAAGTTTGAAATAATGGGTGAAGGTGGAAAAACATTTTTAGGAAGAACTAAGATAAAAGAATTAATTGAAAATGAAAGAGAATTTAAAAGTGTTATCACTCACTTTAGAAGCTTGATCTTTATGTCTTTGCAAAGAAGAGTAGAATGTGGTATCTCTACTTCGCTAACCACGATCTCCTCCCTTTCTTTTCTCTCAATCTCTACCTCTTTTCTTTTGAACTCTTCCTCTCTCGTTTTCTTCATAATCTTTTCTCTCTTTTTGCTCATTCTCTTTTCTCAACTCCGCCTCTATCTTTCGTTCCTCTTTGTCTCTAATTTCTTTTTCAAATTTTTTTCTTTCCTCTTGCTCTCTTTGTTTTTGGAATGCTCTTTCTCTTTTTTCCCACAAGAGTATGTCACGTCACTTTTATATTGAGTTGCATGACGAAAGAACTGTGGCTCATTGTCAATGAAATCCATACCTCTCTCCACGATTTCTCTCAACTCTAAGTGCTTGAGTTCTCTCAAAATTAGTTGGAACAAATTGTCACCTCATGCAAGCCCTCAAATCCTCCCAATTTCGAATGGCATATTTTCTACCAATGTGAACCAGATTCTGTCTTGAATGCCACCACTCATATGCATGTGTTATAAACCTAGAAGTGCACAAATCAACTATACAATATTTACTACTCCTAATAATGAATGGACACAATTTTTCAATCCTTTTCTCCCAAGCTAAGTATGACATTGGGTCAACTTCGCTATCAAACTGGGGAATGTCATGCATAGCCCTATGATGTAAATAATGCTCACTATATTTAGAATGCAAACTATTTTTTTGATCCCAAAAATTATCATGCAAAGTAGATTATGGATACACACTCATCTGTTAAACAATTTTGAAAACAAGTTTCTCAAAAAAATTGAGGGAAAGTAGTGCTCATGGTGATTGAAAGAACTTAGAAACTTGAACAAAGTGTGGAAGATGAAATCAATCACAAGTGGACCTCCAGGTTAGGCGAGGTGAGTCTTTAAGGCTTCTTAAGTACTAAGGCCAATCCTTGCCAATATACACTGGCAAAAGGTTTCAAAGAGCACACAATTGTCTAAGTGCTAAGTAAATATAATCACTTGAGGCACGAAGCACAAAACAAGACTCAAAGAAAGCAAAAAGATTAACACTAAAATGGACCCCTAATTGGCAGAATTTTTAGAGACTTTGGTGATGAGGCCATCGGCGCCGTTAATCGGCGGGAACCTGCTCCAATCGACGGTGAATCGTCGAAACGACCTCCTGACGTTGATTCCTTCGGTGGAATCGACTGTAATGCAGTGGAAGATTCTCGTTCTCAGACGAAACTCACTCACTTATAGTGTTTAAGGCAACCCGACGAGATGAACTCTCACCTAGGGTTAGGGTTTGAGCTGACAAATGGGGAGTGATCTCAACCAATCTGTTTAACATTCATCTAAGCTAAGTTTCTTACAAAGATGGCTATACCTTTTATAGATGACGGCTCCCAGAAAAAGAACAAAAGAAACCTAATGGCAAAGCTGCCGTGAACAACAAAGTGTCAACAAGGATGGCCGTCTAGTAAAATCTAATGACAGTAAAGTTTGGAAAACAAGAAAGAAAACACCTAACAGAATAAACCCTAAAGGAAGGAAAGTGTGGGGCGCGTGAAGGTTTGAAAGATCCACCCAGCGGCTGGTGGATGAACCCTAGCTGTGACGGCTGGAACACGCGTGAGTAGAAGCAAACCCTATTGGAGAAATCAGGAGATGGGCTGGCAGAGTGAAATGTGGAAAGAGAAGAGTCGTGCAGTTGGTTGGTTCGACGCGTTGTCGTGTTGGTGGAAAGGATGACTTGGGCTGCAGCTATATCATTTGTTGGCCCAATTAACTGATGCACAAAATTTTCATTATACACACTGAAGACGGAATCAAATGGTACAAAATGACGTGATTTGTTGGACGCTTGAAGGAATTGGGCTGCTACGTGCAGACCCAATTGACGCTGCTGCTGAAGAAAGTGTCGGTTACCACTTTGCAGGCGCATGAGGTGTGCGGATTATCACTTGAAGAAGCGTGATTGTGTGATGCCATCTTTGGGTCGTTGGAGCAAGGATTCAGCCCACCATTCACGGATGCTATATGGTAGAATGACAACAGCTTAAATTAGGCTTCTCGGCCCACTATGTGTGCATGCTGATTGGAAACATGGTTGTGGTGAGAATTGGGCCATAGGCCCAATATCAATTGACAGCTTTGAAAATGGGCTGCATTTAACAAAAATATTCAATTAGAACAAGTTTTATTTAATTAAAAATAAAAGAAATTAAAAGAATGGGCCTAGGCGTTGGCCCAATGCTATTAGCCTTATTGGGGTCACATCATCCCCTCCCTCTTGAAGAGGATCTGTCCTCAGATCAAGTAGGTTGTGAAAGGCTCATAACAACCAAATTGATGGTTCCACCAGGATAAAAAACAAACCTGCTGTAGTCATCAAATAAAATTGAATTAAAATCATAATGACCATGTAAAATTGATTGGGAAAGTTGTGAAAATGGGTTTTTAAAGATTGAAAAGGATGGTATTAGGCCCACTTCAAAAAAATAGTGTTTCACACCTTGACTGGGATGAATTTTGAAAAGAATGTTAATGTCAAAGTGTGTTTTGGCAAAACAAGTTGAGGAGGATGAAATAAGGGAATGAGTTGGAGAACAAAAAATTTGAGAAAGAAACAAAAGAAAAGATTTAATGAAAAAGTGGGAAGAGTTTAAAGAGTGTAAAACTCCCTTTGAAAATTAGGACTTAATGTAAGGAATTGGTGAAGGATTGATCACCAAATCCTTAACAATGAGTTCCCTTTTTGCTTTTAAAATGCTCTTTAACTCTACCACTTGTGATTGTATTTCATGCTCACTTTCTTGGTTTATTTTTCTCTTTCCTCTAATTCTTTTCTCTCATTCTCTTCTTTGACTATTCTTAGACTCTCCTCTTTATCCTTTTCTTCTTCCTTTATTTTTTTCTTCTCTTTTATCTCTTTTTCCTCTTGTTCTCTTTTAGCACAAAGCTTCTCAAGCTCTTCCTTTTCTCTCTTCTTTTCATACTCTAGAAGCTTTTCAAATTTGGCTTGCTCTTTCTTATGTTTTTCTCTCTTTCTTTGTTCACTCAAGAGTAAGTGCAAATTGTGCTTAAAATCCTTTTCTAGTCTAGAAAACTTAGCAATGTTTTGGATGAATGCATCCCCTATGTCAATGAAGTCTTCTATCCTAGCTTGTTGCGCTTTAGTGATCCTAAATGAAGGGGGAATGAATGTTTCCACATGCATGTTTTTAATACATAAAATGTATTAATGCATGATGTTCTCCACTTTTTCATTCTATATTGCCTCTCTTACCACCAATCAAATGCACGTCCTACAAACCTAGATGTAACATGCATAAGAATGTCTACATAACGATATTTACTAAACAAAGGTTGCACCAATTTCTCAGTATCCAACATTCAATCTCTAAATGATATTGCTTCTATATCTTCCCCAAAGAATGGAATGGTACTATGAATGGTATGATACAACTCATTACTATTATGTATACCTAAATGCACACTACTATGCCTATCTACATGCATACGGCTAGAAGAAGAAAAACTCATTTTGAAACACTTTTGGCAAAATAATTTTTCACAAAGAAGTTGATGAATTTCTAAAGAGAAAATAGTGGAAAAGATATCTAGAGATACTCCCAGGAAAGGGAGGTGAGTTTCATGGACAAGCTTAAAAACCTAGCCTTTCCTAGCCAGAGATCTCTAAATTTCTTTCACAAAAATTCTCCATAAAAATACAAATGAAAACAGATTGTGTGAAAACAATTTGACAATGTGTGTGAATAGAGTGAAATCTAAAGACCAAAAGAAGGTTAACTAGGTGAGAAACGCATTACACCTAGATATCACGGTGACCTAAAACATAGAATCAATCATACAAATCACAAAAAACCTGGACATTGAAAACAGAAAACATAAAGACAGAAAATATAAACTAGACGAAAATCCTAAGTGAAAATTCAAGTGGCCTTTGGAACCCCTTGAATCTCACACTACACGTTTAAAAAGTATTACCATTAAATGCTAAGGATGGGATTGCTCTAAAGTGTAAGACCCATAGAATTTAATTAATTAATTAAATAAATAATTAATAAATGCAGGTGGGAAGATTATTTATGAAATTAATTTTTTATTCGTATGACTTGGAAAAGTACTAGCTCATGTGGTTGAGAGTACTTTGATTGTGTGAGAAGGCTTGGGTTCAAGTCCAATGTATGCCTATTTTGTGTTATTATTTGTTATTGTTTTACATATATGTTAATCATCTTGTGGAATAATTTGATATTTGGATTATATTAGTTAGCATGAAATATGAATTAGTTGAATGGTTTGGCATTGAGTTGGCATTGCATGGTGATGGGTTCAAACCTTGGAGAACCCAAATTAAACTTTATTTTTGCTAAATCTTAGTTTGGGCTGAATGTGAAGAGTTCATGGAAAACCTAGATGAATGGGCAGCTAGGAAGCCTGGAAGGGGCTGAAAAATAGACCATAAAAGAACATTGAATGGTCATAAACCTTACCATTAAGCTTATTTTTCGTTTTTGGTAATTAAACAAGCATTAAGGGCAATAATAAAAGGCTAATTGTGAGAGAGAGGAGGGTTTTGGTGTTTGAACATTTAAGTGATTTTGTGCCAGAGGTGTTAAAGGTCAGGTTGGGGGTTCGATTCCCACTTGCAATAACCCACCCAGTATGAATGGACGGAGAAGGGTTAGGGGTTGGGGTGCATTGGGCTGTAGTAACCTGACAGCCTCTGGGGCCCGAGGAGGGGTAGCCAGGGATGTTATAGATGTCATCTTGGGCCGTTGAGTTATCCGAATTCAACATCCGCTACGAACCTCACGGCCCCATCAAAGCTCAATGCCGTCTAGACTTTCTCAACGACCTCCAACAAACACCTAAAGCGGACCAATGGACACTTTATGTTGATGGTTCATCCAACCCGAAGGGAGCAGGTGCTGGCATCGTACTAGAAGGCCCCAACGACATCCTCATCAAAAAATCCCTACACTTCGCCTTGTTGGCCTATCCCTGGCCCGCGAAGTTGGTATAAAGTCCTTGACGTGCAAAACCGAATCCAAACTCACTGTAGGACATTTAAATGACGAATTCTAGATCAAAGACCCTACCCTCTTACAATACTACCATCTAGTCCGGAAAGTCGTCTAGTCCGCCTTCGAACAAGTCCACATACAACACATCCCCAGATCCGAAAATGTCAAAGCCGACATATTATCTAAACTAGCCAGCACCAAGTGAAAAAGCCAGCACCGATCCCTGTTACAGCAAACACTACTTGCCCATTCCATCACAAGTACTTGCCATAACCTAACCCACACCCAAGCCGACAATTGGACAACCCCCTACATCCAGTACCTCAAAACTGGTAACCCTCCACCTAACACCGACAAAGTTTGCATAGCTAAAGCCGCTAGTTATATGACGATAGGCGACGACCTTTACAAGCCGCTTGCCACCATTACAGCCCAGCAAGTACAACAATTCATTTGGAAGGATATCATATGCCGATATGGCGTCCCACACACCATTATCATCGAAACGGCCAACAATTCATAGATAAAGAACTCGCTATGTTCTACACTGGCTTGGGCATCAAACACGTAACGGACAGGCTGAGGCAGCGAACAAGGTTATACTAGTGGAGCTATGCAAGCGGTTGGACAACGCCAAAGGCCGATGGCCAGAAGAACTAGTGGAAGTGTTGTGGGCCTACATGTGTACCCCTCAATCAGTAACAAACGAGTCTCCATTCAGCCTAGTATACGGCGCCGACGCCATGATACCCGTTGAAATTGGTGAACCATCCATGCGCCGAGAACTATACGACTCAACCCAAAATAATCAAAACATGGCTACCCACCTTGACCTCCTACCCGAGGTAAGAGAAAAAGCTCAAATACGCAACTTAGCTGCCAAACAAAGAGCTGCCAGGAAGTATAACGCTAACCTATGCCCGAGATCTTTCGCAAAAGGAGACTTAGTTTGGAGAATGGCCAGCAGTGCAAGAAACAAGGATGGCAAGTTCTCCGCAAATTGGGACGGCCCATACCGAATACGTGAAGACGCTGGGGAGGAGCATATCGCCTAGAGCAGTTATCTGGGGAAGAAATACCTAATACATGGAATGTATCCCATCTAAAGTTTTACTTTAGTTAAGGACATGCTTTGTACCAAACATTTGTAACGCATTGATGGTTCACCAATTTCATGAATAAACAAAAGGGTTTCCAACTTCACGACTATTCTTTGCTTCACTACTCGAATTCGTTTAAGTTCCCCACCCTTACCACAAGTAAGCGGCCTGGGTCGAACACCCTTAACTTGATGATTAATTCGTTTAAGTTCCCTACCCTTACCACAAGAAAGCGGCCTGGGTCGAACACCCTTAACTTGATGATGAATTCGTTTAAGTTCCCCACCCTTACCACAAGTAAGCGGCCTGGGTCGAACAGCCTTAACTTGATGATTAATTTGTTTAAGTTCCCCACCCTTACCACAAGTAAGCGGCCTAAGTCCAACACCCTTACCTTTATATTAATTCGTTTATGTTCCCCACCCTTGCCACAAGTAAGCGGCCTGGGTCGAATACCCTTAACTTGATGATTAATTCGTTTAAGTTCCCCACCTGTACCACAAGTAAGCGACCTAGGTCGGACACCCTTACCTTTATATTAATTCATTTAAGTTCCTCACCCTTACTACAAGTAAGCGGCCTAGGTCGAACACCCTTAACTTGATGATTAATTTGTTTAACACACTTACCACAAGTAAACGGTTGGGGTCGAATACCCTCAATAAACAATCGAATTCGCCAAACATCACATACATCAAGACACCCACTCACAATTATACCATACCGCTAACGCACCACTATCACACAAGTTATTGGCATCCAATAAACAACATAGCAGACACAAAGTAGTCATCATATTAAAAGCAAAGTAAAATAGTGTACGGATTGTTACAAACATAGTGTACCAATTATTATAGACATATAATTCATAACCAGTTTCAAATCATAAACAATAAAGGTCCTGCGCTGCCTTGTTATCATCACACTCCACGACAGCTTCTGCATCCTTCTCATCTGCCGTTTCCTTTTCTACCTCCTCCTCTGGGATGCTCTCGGCCTCATTAACAAGCTGACCATCCACCACATTCTTGTTAACATCGAACCTAGTATCAGCTGCATCAACATCCTGCCAAAAGAAGGTCGCCTACCTCAATCATTTCTGAAACCCATTGATATGCTCTTGGATGATACAACCCTTCAAGTCATCAAGCTCCACTTCGGCACCTTCATATTTTTCCTTTAGTTCGTCAAAATTCGCTTCTAGGTCCGCTATCCTTTTATTAAGTTTACTCTCTGAATTTAGACAGCGAACCTTCCAGGTTCCCAACCTTTTCTTCTCTTCCTTCTCCTTCTTCCATGCAGCCCTCTCTTCCGCAAACTTGTCAACCTTTCCCTGCAACTCCTCCACCTATTCCTGATTCCCCTCCTTTACCTCCCGACATACAACAAGCCAACCCAGTGACTCAAAATCAACGCCTTGCTTCTAAATTCCACCATAGTCCTCACCAAATGATCTGACTCCATACTGTCAATAGAATTGATCACTGTCTCTGGTAGAGTGATATCAATGTCCTTCCTAACAAACGTTTCTGGCAACTCTATCAAACCGGCTTTAGGTCCTTTGGGCCCACTCGATGACCCCGGCTCGAGCAAAGCCGGTCTCACCTTCTTCACGTCCTTGCCCTTACCGGGCCGAGCCGGTAACTCCGCCTTCCTCTTGGTGCCGCCATGTACGTGCACTTCAACCAACGACTCTTGTAAATTTGGAACCTTAGTGTTCCTCTTGGTGCCGCAATGTTCCTTGCACTTCAACACTTCACGGCCCTCTCCTTCCTCAATGCTTGAAAAAGCGTCAAATTCTTTTTCCCAAATTGAGCCATGTGTCCTACACAAATACACCAAGTTCGAGTTAGTTTAACTTAGAAACATCAAGACAGTTTAAATCATAAACAGATACCTTCAATATCAATAATCAGATGAACCGAATTATAAACCCTAACTAAGCCTTTAGTGGGCAGTTTATCAGAAAACTTCATCAGGACCTCTACCACCTCCTTATCCGTCGCCGACCACTCGTCGGTACCCATTTCCTTATATTGAGAGGGGCTACCCGTCTAACTAAACGGGAATTTTGTACTCTCATCTGCATTCAGGAAATGAGAGCTGCCCTCCTCCTTCACAACAACCTTAAAATACCCATCCTTGAAGGACTGTGAAAATGCGTCCAGTCTACTAATGCTGGGATGACTCACCAGGGATAACCAAGTAGTCGGTTACCGGGGCCTTGTGTCATAAAAATAAAGAAACGCATGAGGAGAAGGCCGTAGATACAATGACTGGCACAAAACACGGAAGGCCTGCAAGACCGCCCAACTGTTCGGATGTAACTGGGTAGGTGCCACGTTGAGCTCACGGAGTACCCCATGGTGAAGTCATCTAGCGGCAATCTCACATGCAATTGGGAGAAATGGCACAAATACATATAAAAGAACTTCTCGGTAGCCCCCTCTTGGCCGTGACAGACGCGTTCAATAGCGCTCACTCGCTCTAGTGAAACAATATCGCGGTCCACGCCTTTCGCGATAACAAGGGTACAAATCAACCAAGAATTCAGCAGTCGGGACCACTGGAACAAGGACGACTGGTTACGCACATCAGCCGCCACCCATTCATAATCGGCCTTGGCCAGCCAGTTACTCTCTGCTATTTCTTCAGGAGGGTCTTCCCTCACCTCAGTCACTCTCTCCATCGGAATTCTGACCACCACGACCATCAGACTAATACTCCCCTCCTCAACAAGCCTACCTACACCCCTCCCGGACTCCATACTCTCACTATTGGAAGAAGACAACGACACAGTATCACTACTACCAGACATACCTTTTTTGAAAAGATGTCGGTGGAAACAACGAACTAGTCGAACAGATATAACGCACACAAGTCTCTGATTACAAAATTCTCGCAAATGAACTAATAAATGCAAACCCTTCGCGAAAACCATATTTGTAAGCATGAATCCCAAACGATACAACTTCTTCCCGCCAAAAGTCACAACCCATACCGATCGACATAAAGCACACCAAAGGTCATGAGTATCAGGAATGACGGTGCAAAACCCTTTTTGATTAGACCCCTGACACCCCGCTTGCCTGCTACAAACCTTTTCCTGTCTTTAGCCTTAACACTGTTCATCACAGCTAAAGGCTGGGGGACTAGTGTACCACACCTAGTCGACCTAGAAGAAAGACAACGGACGCTTATCACCTTAACCGACATCACTATGTCGCCAAAGGCTGGGAAACTAGTGTACCGCACCTGGTCGGCCTTAGCCGAATAATAGTAAGCACCATGAACATACTAAGGCACCCGGACTAAAACCACTAAGAAGCGACGTTGATTTAACAAACCGAAAACAAACTATAACCGGCTCAGGCCAACAACTCTATACAGAACAATCGAGGACTTAGTAAAAACCAGAACACCCCCATACAAGTCACCAGTCTTCAACAATCGAACTAAGGGCCTGAGCCAAGGCCCTAGCCCACCTATGGCCCGAGCAAGGGCCTAGCCCATGACGTGGCCAGACATAATTAATGATCTATAAATATGCATGGACACCACGAATTAAAGCTACGCATTCATTACTTCCTTAATCACCCGATTTGACTTTCTGAGAGCTTTCGCTGACTTGAGCTTCAGAGTCTCTTCTGCAGGTAACCCCTCCTGGGTCCAAGCAGACATATGCCAACCGGGAAAAGGCCTACTGAGGAGATAGCAGACTATATGGGTAAGGTAACACTTGTTCTTAACTTATCTTATTTGTTCTCTACAGGAACAACATGTTCTCCAACCTATGATTTTTGTGAACCTTGTATATTAGCCAAGGCTCAACAACTACCCTTTATAAGATCTACTATTGTTTACACTAATCCTTTATTGATGGTTTTTATTGATGTATGGGGTCCTGCTCCTATCGCTACGAGAAATAGAGTCAGGTACTACATCGCTTTCATAGATGCTTACTCTCGTTACACATGGTTGTATCTGTTACATGCTCGTTCACAAGTTGCATATGTTTTCATAAATTTTAAAACATGTGCTGAAACACAAACTACTTTTAAACTTAAAAGTCTTCAAACTGATAATGCCAAGGAATTTTTTGTGTTAAACAAATTGCTTCAACAATATGGCATTCGTTTTCGTTTAATTTTTCCACATACACATGAACAAAATGGTTTAGTTGAAAGGAAACATTGTCTCAAACAAAATGTTGGTTTTACTATTCTAAGTGGTGCGTCTCTTCCTCTTAAATACTAGGGTGAAGCTTTTGTCTCTACGACTACTCTTATTAATACTTTGCCTAATAATCCTTATACTAAGTTGTTTCACAAACAATCAAACTACAATTTCTTTCGTGTTTTTGGGTGTGCGTGTTATCCTCTTCTTAGACCTTATAGTCAACACAAATTAAGTATGCAATCTGAATTATGTCTACTTCTACGATATAATAATCATCATAAAGAGTATGTATGTCTATCTTCCACAGGTAAAACATATATTTCCAAACATGTGACTTTTAATGAAGTTGTTTTTCCATATACTTTCACAAATAACCTTTTTGTTACAGATAGTAATGTTTCGTCTTCCACCTCTTTCACTCCACACATACTCACTATTCTTCCACCTACACATCATGTTCATGATCTCTCTTCCACTCCTCCTATTATGCAAGAACCTCACACCTCACTTACGCCAACTTCCATCTCTACCCCTACTGATTCAAACAAACCTTCATCTCCCATACAAACCTCGCCTGCCACTACCAACCACCATCCTATGATTACCAAAGTCAGAAGCGTTTCCAAGCCTCACACATTTCTTGTTGATATTGCCTCTGAAACCACAAGTTATAAACATGCTATGCAACATTCTGGTTGGCTAGTTGCCATGGAACAAGAGTATCAAGCTCTCCTTGCAAACAAAACTTGGACCCTTACTTCCTTTCCTATAGGTGCAACGGTAATAGCTTGTAAATGGATTTTTAAAAACAAATTCAATGGTGATGGAAGTTTTCAAATGCATAAAGCGCACTTAGTTGCCAAAGGGCTTCAGCAAACCCTTGAACATGACTACCTTGACACTTCTAGTCTGGTCACCATGGTGGAAAAATGGGAATACCAAAGAGGAGGAAAAGATGAATTTGAGATAGAAGTGCACATAGAGCTTCATCATCTTTCTGATGATGTTATATCAATGATTGCTTTTGGCAGCAGTTATGAAGAGGGCAGACATATTTTCAACTTACTAGAGCAACAAATGCACCTTTTTTCACAGGCTGGCAGAAATGTCTATATCGTTGGATTCATGTTAATTTTCAGACTCGTAACTTTTATAGATAGATAGATAGATAGATATAGATATAGATATAGATATAGATATAGATCAGAAATCATAGTTGATATGACTTTTAAGCTAAAATATTTTTCATGAAACTTATAGCTTGATAGTTACTGTAAATTACAATAGGGAAGTTATTTTACAATGATTGAGTATGCATGCTAGGCTACTAAATACAAAACAAGTAGGTGAGTGTAAGAAATTTACTATATCAAAGTACAATCTTGGTACCAGACCTATATTTCCTTAGCACAAATCTTGCTAATAAGAAAATAATCATCACAACTTCATGTGTAGTATTGTAATTATAGAGAAATAGCAGGTCATTTCTATAGTAAATGTTGAAGATTTAAACCATTAGTTTCCAACTTGTAGGTTGTTCTAATTAAAAACTTGCTTTAACAAAATTTAAAATGAGAAATAAATTGGATATAATTTTTTTGTTCCACAACTGGTATTTTCTCCAAATTAAGTTCATGTTATACTAGGTATTTTTCCCTCTTCAGTCATATTCATTGAGTTTTAGTGTTAGATAAAAAACAATAGGTATTTGCCTAATAAGAAGAACAGGGAGAGGTGGAGACTAGAAAAAGAAAAACATGAATAAATTTGAAGCTTATTGAGACCAAGAGCAACATGGGAAAATCTTTTAAAATTTATCTTCATTTAGAAGTAATAACAATAAGGATGAAAGTTTGAACTACTTTATCATATGTCCTTACTAGCAATCTGAACTGATGATGAGATAGTTAACTCATGACACAATATCTATTAGGTTTCTTAGAGCTAGAAACCCAAATCACTCGTGCAAAACACACCCACACCAACCACACAACAGAAATAGAGAAAGACTTTTATTATTCTCTCAAAGAACTCGTCCACGGAAGACAATAATTCCCCCTCACAGGATCTATCATGATTCCTGTTTACACTCTACAGAAGTCAAAGAATTAGCCCTTGTACAACACTACCCCCTTTCTTATTTATACTCTTCCTAAAACCATACTTACATCCCGCAACGACCCACTAACAACCAGACTTTTCTAACTGACTAACTGTCAATTTTTATTTCTTCTAACAAACACCTTTAATACTCTATCATTACTCCCCCTGGCTTAACAACCTTGTCCTCAAGGTTGAAGTCAGGGAACTGTTGTTGGATAGTTATGACATCTTGCCAAGTAGCTGCTTCTACCCATTTATCCTTCTACTAAATGAGGACTTGAGGTCTTGCATCTTTCGTCACCGGTAGTGATGACGCCATCGGCGCTGTTAATCAGTGGGATTGTTCTCCGTTCGACTGAGAATGGCCTTCAAATTTTGGATTGTTTGGTGGAATCGACGGGAAAATGTTGGAGTTCCAGTGGGAGGAGAAATCCTCAACTAAGGAAAGGGGTGAGCTGACAAAAATGGAGGAAAAATCAACTCTCATATTCATCTAAGCTAGATTACAAAGAAATGGCTTGTACCTTTTATAGATGAAGGGCAACCGTGATAAGGAAGGCAAACAGAAGAAAAACGAGAATAAGCTTTACACAAGACCTTAACCCTAACAGAAACCTCAAAGGATAACAAGTGTGGGATGCGTGAAGAATGAAGGGGCTTCCCTAACGGCTGGTTGCTTCAGACGTGTGAGGAAGTATTAGGGTTGGCTTTCAGAAACGAGGAAGCAGCTAGAGTTGCGCATCGACAAAAAGCTGTAGGTTGGAGTGATCTTCAACTTGGGCTGCTGGATGATGAGTCTCAGCCCAATTAAAAACTTGAGATTGGTTGCAGCAGGAATGAAGTGTTGGACGCGTGAAAGAATTGAGATTGGCCAGATTTGTGCCACACAAGTGAAGGAGCATGAAATGGGCTGCTGATAAAAGCCCAATCCAAAGAAGATGTTGGAGCCTTGTTTGGATGCGTGGAGAATGAAAAAGGAGATGATGCGCTGTTGGGCTGAAGTAATTAGATGAAGCACTCTGAATCACATGGTTGATGGCAAGCATAGGTGTGGTGATGAATTGGGTCGTAGGCCCAATATCAATTGGACAACTTGGAGAATAGCTACAATTAACAAAACAAGCGTAATTACAATCCACCTTTATTTAATTAAAAAATAAAATAAATTAAAAGGAATGAGCCTAGCGAATGGCCCAAACTATGAGCCTTAATAGGGTCACATCATCCCCTCCCTATTGAAGAGGATCTGTCCTCAGATCACGAGGGTGGTAAAGCTCACAGCAACTAAATTTAATAGTCCATCAGGATCAAACACATATTTGTAGTAGTCATCAAATAAAATTGCATTAAAATCATAATGACTATACAGTAAAATTTCTTGGAAAATGTGTGAAAATGTGTTGTTAAAGGTTGAAATAGGTGATATCCAGCCCATTGCACACAAAGAATGTTTTGCATTTTGACTTAGATGATTTTTGAAAACAATTTTAAAGTCAAAGTGTATTTTGGTGCAATATGTTGAGGAGGATGAAATAAGGGAAAGAGATGGAGAACAAAATGTTTGAGAAGGAAACAAATAAGATTTAATGAAAGAGTGAGAAGAGTTTAAAGATGGGAGAACTCCCTTGGGAAATGGGATCTTCATGTAAGGAATTGGTGAAGGATTGATCACCAAATCCCTAACACTGAGTTCCTTTTTTTCTTTTGAAATACTCTTTAACTCTACCACTTGAGATTGGATTTCAAGCACACTCTCTTGTCTTATTTTCTCTCTTGTTTCAAATTCTTTTCTCTCATTCTCTTCTTTGGCTTTTCTAAAATTCTCCTCTTTAGCCTTTACTTCCTCATATCTTTTCTTCCTTTCTTTTATCTCTTTTTCCTCTTGTTCTCTTTTAGCACAAATCTTCTCAAGATCTTCTTTTTCTCTCTTCTTTTCATACTCTCGAAGCTTTTTATGTTTTGATTGCTCTTTCTTATGTTTTTCTTTCTTTCTTTGTTCACTCAAGAGCAAGTTCAAATTGTGCTTAAAATCTTTTCCTAGTCTAGAAAACTTAGCATGATTTTGGATGAATGCATCACCTATGTCAATGAAGTTTTCTAACCTAGCTTGTTGCTCCCTAGTTATCCTAAATGAAGGGGGAATGAAACGTTTCCACATGTATGCTTTCAATTCATAAAATGTGTTAATGCATGATTCTCTCCCCTTTTGTACTCTAAAGTCTCTCTTTTGCCACCACTCGGATGCACGTCCTATAAACCTAGAAGTAACATGCCTAAGAATGTCAAATTGACTATATTTACTAAACAATGGTTGCACCAATTTCTCTGTATCCCACATCCAATCTCTAAA
>Ga0099822_1004043_pt1 | contig 18995 bp, 11 predicted proteins | sample CowpeawhiteBW_FD_76839 | JGI IMG/M metagenome (GOLD analysis project Ga0099822, IMG submission 76839) | Root nodule microbial communities of legume samples collected from California USA - Cow pea white BW | ecosystem: Host-associated > Plants > Roots > Nodule | place: USA: California | collected...
CATATATATATATATATATATATATATATATATATATATATATATAAAAATATATAGTATTTTTTAAAATAAAAAAAAAAAAAAAAAAAATAAATAAAAAAAAAATATATAAAATATATATAAAAATATATATATATATATATATATATATATATATATATATATATATATATATATATCACTTTTTTAAATTTAACTAATGAGATATATCATTCATTATTTATATTGTTTATCACTAGATTAGTATCAATGTGATAGAAAAGATATTATGTTGACTCATTTTAAGTGTTAAATATAATTAAATTTAAAATATTCAAAATAATAGGATGAAATTGAAAAAAATATATTATAATATTAAGATTAAGAAAGGCTATTTAACATAAAATAAATTATATAGTAATTCAAAATGGACCTGTTAATATGCCATTACTTATTTATACTATGTGTCATTATTGTAAGACAGTTACCATCAATTTAATAATAGAAATTACATTTACTCTTTTAAGAAAAAGAAATTAAACCTAGAATATTCAAAATACTTCAAAGATGTTGTAAAAATTATTGTAATAATATAACTGAAAAAAAAACTACTTAGCAGAAAATAAATGATATATTTATATTCACAATAAACTTGTTAATATGTGATTCATTGTTCATATTAGATCTAAAACAGTAGAACGAGATTCAACAGAATTATCACAATAATGAGATTAAAAAAAAAATGCTCAGTTATTTATTTTTAATGAATAATAATCCAATTATTAAAACTACATAAATTAAATGGTAATTTATTTTAAAGGTATAAGATAATATGTGGTTGGTGCATTTAAACCATTTTTAAATATGCACACTATATCTCACTACTCTTCGCCGTAGAATCCAATAATGGTTTGAAGCATCAACTATCAAAACGCAACATTGTCAACAACACACCCTTTTTGTGCCCTTTTGTGTTTGTTTTTTACTCTCTTTCTCTCTCTCACTGTCTCTTACATTGTTCTATTGTTCTGTGAGTATCCTCGGGGTGTGTTCACAATGAACAGCATCTCATCGCTCACGTTTGATTCTCACGCGATATGCAACCCTCAACGCCCCTTTTCATCTCGTCGCTTTCATCCCTCTCGGAACCTTGTCGTATGCTCCGCTAAGCCCGTCGCGCCTCCTCCCACCAAGCTCGCCGCCGCCGACACCTCCGCCGCGCGCATCGGCTCGCTGAGCCAGGTCTCCGGCGTGCTGGGTTGCCAGTGGGGTGATGAGGGCAAGGGTAAGCTCGTCGACGTCTTGGCCCAACACTTCGAAATCGTTGCTCGCTGCCAGGTACTGCGCAAGTTCTTTTCTTTTTCCCCTTTCTCGTCTTTTCCCCTAGTCGCGGATCGAGGGTTGTCAGGAAACTCGATGGAATTAGTGGGTTGTTGTGGAAGTGTTGTGTTAGGGTTCATTTGTCTGTCTACCAGTGCCTTTGTTTAAGGTTTTTGATGCTTGGATTCATATTTTTTTTTTTGTAATAATTTATTATAAGAAGTACACTGAATTGAATCTTGAATTAGTTGTGCCGTCTATTTGTCCCTGAATTTACAGTGATGTCATTTTCGTTTCTCAAATTATTAAATAATGTTTATTTTGGTTCTTCGTTGTTACCAAAGGACAGTGGCTTTTGACTTTTGAGTCCCTGAAATTACAAAAAGTAAGAATTCAAGAGGGAAAGGTTTAGTAATATGCTGTCTGATACACTCTTTCGAACATCTTTTCTACTGGTGGTTGGAATTTATTTGAAGTCATAAATTTTTTAGTCTGGTTTCTTATTTAATGAGTACTGTACATGGTTTTGTAGCTTCAATCAAATTTTAACCTAGAGAATCTGTTTTTCTTTTTTTTTTTTCTTTTTTGCTTAAATTGATTGATGTCTGGTAATTTCAGGAACTATAATGGCATTTCTGCAGTTCCAGATTTCGATACTATTAAATTTAGGGATTATTTTGTTGTATTGAGACTGGCTTCGCTTGGTGTTGGTTTGTTTTTTGAGTTGTTGCTTTGCACTGATAATTTGTGGCTATTAACGTATTTCTCAGGGTGGAGCTAATGCTGGACATACTATCTACAATGCAGAAGGGAAAAAGTTTGCGCTTCATCTTGTTCCTTCTGGTATTCTCAACGAGGATACTCTGTGTGTTATTGGGAATGGGGTTGTAGTGCACCTGCCGGGGTTGTTTAAAGAGATTGATGGTCTTGAGTCAAGTGGGGTCTCTTGCCAGGGAAGGATATTGATATCTGATCGTGCTCACCTGTTGTTTGATTTCCACCAAGTAGTGGATGGATTGAGGGAAGCCGAGCTTGCTAAATCTTTCATCGGCACCACCAAGAGAGGCATTGGACCCTGCTACTCCAGCAAGGTTAACCGCAATGGCATCCGAGTGGGCGATTTGAGGCACATGGATACTTTGCCCCAGAAGCTTGATGTTATATTGTCAGATGCAGCATTGAGGTTCAAAGATTTCCACTATGGTCCGGACGTGCTAAGGGAAGAAGTTGAAAAATACAAGAGATATGCTGAGAGGTTGGAACCATTTATTGCTGATACTGTGCATGTCATGAATGAGGCCATAACACAGAAGAGGAAGATTTTGGTTGAAGGAGGACAAGCTACCATGTTGGACATTGATTTTGGAACTTATCCTTTTGTTACATCTTCTAGCCCTTCAGCAGGTGGGATATGCACTGGTCTTGGTATTGCTCCAAGGGTGATTGGTGATTTAATAGGAGTGGTACGTGGATATTTATCTGTTTTTATTGTTCATTAGAGTATTTATCTGTTTGTCGAACTTGTCTTTGCTTTTGCTTCTTATAACATCAAACATCAGCTCAGGAACCTCAAGTTATTTCTGTTTTTTTGTGTTAAAGAATATAAATGCCAACAAATTAAGCTTATAGAGGTAGAATGGTTGATTAATTTTATTTTGGCTGTGCAGGTGAAGGCATACACTACAAGAGTTGGTTCTGGACCTTTTCCTACTGAAATTCTGGGTTCAGGGGGTGATCTTCTCAGATTTGCTGGGCAGGAGTTTGGCACAACCACTGGCCGTCCTCGGCGGTGTGGCTGGCTTGATATAGTAGCCTTGAAATACTCATGTCAGATCAATGGTTTTTCATCGTTGAATCTTACCAAGCTGGATGTTTTATCAGATCTTGAAGAAATTCAGTTGGGTATCTCTTACAAACTTGATGATGGCACCTTAATCAAATCATTTCCCTCTGACCTCCGTCTTCTTGAGCAATTGAAGGTAACTTTTTTCCATCTTTCTCATCCACCCCATTATTCTTCTGGATCACCAACTAAAATGCTTTGATTTGATACATTCTAACATAAACCAGAACGTGAAGGAACAGGTTTTTCAAGGAAGGTAAAGGTCCTTAATTACTTGGGTGTTTGTTTATGTTTCTTTTTTTTTATGTTGTAGGTGGAATATGAAGTACTCCCAGGATGGAAGTCTGATATTTCTTCCATAAGAAACTACTCCGACCTTCCAAAAACTGCACGGCAATACGTGGAAAGGGTAGAAGAACTTGTGGGGGTCCCTATTCACTACATTGGTGTTGGACCTGGACGTGATGCCCTCATATACAAATGATTTTTCATGTTGAATTTGCACGCCTCTGTAGGTAAAGTTGAGGCTTTTTGCGGTAGAGGTGCCAATTCCCGCTAACATTTGATGAGTTTTGGGATGAAAACACATTCGTGGTGACGAGTGAGGATCACCTGCATGATGTAATATGGTGCTAGCCGTTGTGAATGGCATTTTGGGTTCAAATAGAAATTTGATTCAGGGCATTTCACCGTCTAATTTTGCAATACTTGTCGCAATGATGAGTGTGAATTAGATGTCTGGTGATAACATGTGTCCCCTTATTGTGTTACTCATGTGGTAGAAAATAAATGTTGTACTTGTAGCCACCCAAAAGTTTTCTGCTTTCAAGTAACTATCAACAATGTTGCATCATGGTTTTGTTGCTCCTTGCAATCTTTATTATTCTCTCTTATCATTTGCCATCAATTTCACATGGTTTGATGTTTGGGGTTCACATTTCTTTGTGGCTTGAGTTCTTAAGGAATAATTTTTTCTACAAGGGTACATCATAGAGGAAAATAAGAGGAAAACATTATATGCCAAATCCTAACCCGTTATTACTTTATTGAATTTTAAAATCTCGATCAAATTGGATGAAAGGTTTAGTATGATAATATTTTGGAAAAGATAAGTGAAAATATAAAAGCGATCTATTCCTATGGAGTACAGAGAAGAATTTGTTTGAGTTTTAGTTGGAAAATTAAGTCGAGTTAAATTTAGTTGGAGTTGAAAATTTATTTTTGTAGATTTAAGATAATTAGGGTTTGACGTTAATTTTTCTTCCAACTAGATCTAAATGAAAGTGTAAAAGATATTGATACATTATTTAATAAAAATTAAAATTATTTTAAGTATTTAAACTGAAATCCAAATCTACCTTTGATATTAAAAAGTGGTTTACATTATTTAATAAAAATTAAAAATTATTTTGAGTATTTTAATTTGAAATCCAAATCTACCTTTGATATTAAAAAGTAGTTTGAGTAGCAGTTGGGAATATATCCCAAATAATTAAAAAAAGGGAAGGATATCATGTGGTAAAGAAAAAAAGAGTATTGGAGGCTAAGAATTAAAGTATGATGGCATTGCTGTCCTTTAAGATAAATAATTTATCATAAATTATACCCATCTATCTGTGGAATTTTTGTTTTATTCAGAAAAGAAAGGGTGCTAAGGGCTAATCTACCCTTTCCAAATTTCAAGTAGGCGTCGTGGAATGCCCAAAATTTTTCACCAGAAAAAAAAAATCAAATAATTATTTATCAAATTATTACTAATTAAAGTTTATTGAATAAATTTTAAATAGTTAGATTAAAATTTAATAAAAAATATTTTTATTATTATTACTATAAGAAAAACATTGCAATGATAATTAACATTAAGTATTCATTTAAAGTGTTAAAGTTAAATTTGTTTTGTAAAAAATATTTTTATAAATTATTAATCATAATAGAATTTTAAATATTGTTAGATTAAAAGTAATATTTATAGTTTAGTCGGTTGCATAAATGTAAAAGTAATAAAAAATATTTAAAAATATAATCGATTATATTATTATGATTTATTATTATTTTTCTTCACCCGTTAATCAAATCTTGTTATCGTTTTCCTCGTCATTTATATTTGGTTTTGCACATTTTCATTTTCTCCTTTAATCGGTGTAAACTGTGAACCTGTAGATACAAGCAGAGCAACATAGAGATATTTTGGAGGCATTAATATGTCACCATCTGATAAAGAAATACATTGGTGCATAATGGAAGCATTAGAATTAGAATATTTGGTAGTCGTACAGGTTCAAGCAGCAATTGCGTGTCAAATGAATATTTTAATGAATTTCACGACAAGTTGTATGGTACTAAAGTTTCCATTTTCTCTATCTGTTTTGTATCTGCAACTCATATACAGCATCAATGGAGAGTAGAGTCAGTAGTAAGAAAGCATCACCTCCATCTTCGCAGCAATTCATCTCTGTTACCACCCCTCTGCTTGATTTGGAAAAGGTATGCCCTTTAATCTCTCGCCTTTACTTATTTTTCATGTTTGTTACTGTTACTGTTTGGTGCCAAATGGGTTTGATTTAATCATATTATTCTAATTGTATTCATTTTTCTTACTTTTTTATTATGGAACACTTTCCGGAGACATTGCATGTAAATAACAGATTTAGAAGCAGTTTTATGCCATCTAATTGCAATTTGTAAGTATCGAAGGGGGTAAGAGTGACAAAAGATCATAGTTAGGGAAGAGTGGTTTATGGGATTTTGTTGTTCTCATTTGTTTTGTTTTTGGGAAAGGAAACTGGGGAATCAAGCATAGGAGTGTTTCACGAGAGGGAGACAGAGGATGCTGAGAAATATGAATTGGAAGTTGATGACTCTCCCATTGAGCAAGTGAGGCTAACAGTTCCAATCACCGATGACCCTACTCAGCCAGCACTAACATTTAGGACATGGATTCTGGGGTTGGTATCATGTGTGCTTCTTGCCTTTGTGAACCAATTTTTTAGCTACAGAACCAACCCTTTACAAATATCTTCAGTCTCAGCACAGATTGCTACACTCCCACTTGGCAAACTGATGGCTGCAACTCTTCGGACTAAACCAATTCGAGTGCCATTCACGAAATGGTCATTTTCAATGAATCCGGGGCCATTCACTTTGAAGGAGCATGTGCTTATCACCATCTTTGCTACATCTGGATCTAGTGGTGTTGATGCAATCAGCATCATCACAATTGTTAAGGCTTTCTATCACAGGAGCATCCATCCAGTAGCAGCTTATTTGTTAGTAATGTCAACCCAAATGCTTGGGTATGGATGGGCTGGGATTTTTAGAAGATTCTTAGTTGACTCCCCATTTATGTGGTGGCCTCAAAACCTTGTGCAGGTGTCTCTATTCAAGGCATTTCATGAAAAAGAAAAAAGGCCTAAAGGAGGATACACTAGGATACAATTCTTTTTCCTAGTCTTTGTAGCGAGCTTTGCCTATTACACTCTTCCAGGGTACCTTTTCCAAGCAATATCAACCATCTCCTTTGTTTGCTTGATTTGGAATGATTCCATCACGGCCCAACAAATTGGTTCAGGCATGAATGGAATTGGCATAGGCTCATTTGGCCTCGATTGGAACACTGTTGCAGCCTTCTTAGGTAGTCCTTTAGCTGTACCTGGCTTTGCCATCATCAACATGTTAATAGGATTTATGCTGGATATGTATGTTCTGATTCCCCTTGCCTATTGGACCAATTTATATGATGCCAAAAAGTTCCCCCTCATTAGTTCTCACACGTTTGACGCAACTGGTGCAACATATAATGTTACTCGTGTTCTAAATCCCAGAACTTTTGACATTGATTTGGATAGTTATAACAATTACAGCAAGATCTATCTTAGTATAACATTTGCATTTGAGTATGGATTAAGCTTTGCAATTTTGACTGCCACTATTTCCCACGTTGTCCTCTTCCATGGAGAGATGATTTTTCAGACATGGAGGAAGACAACAAGAGCACCAAAGGAACAACTTGCAGATGTCCATACAAGAATTATGAAGAAAAACTATGAACAAGTCCCTGAATGGTGGTTTGCCACTATTTTGACCCTTATGGTTGTTGTGGCTCTGGTTGCTTGTGAGTGTTTTGGGAAGCAACTCCAACTGCCATGGTGGGGAATTTTACTTTCTCTAACAATTGCATTAGTCTTCACCTTGCCAATTGGGGTTATTGTAGCTACAACAAACATAAAAACAGGACTCAACGTGATTTCAGAGTTAATAATTGGATTCATTTACCCAGGAAAACCCCTTGCTAATGTAGTCTTCAAGATTTATGGACATGACAGCATGGTACAGGCAGTTTCGTTTCTTAGTGACTTCAAATTAGGCCACTACATGAAAATTCCTCCTAAATCTATGTTCATTGTTCAGCTTGTAGGCACAGTTGTTGCTTCAACTGTCTACTTTGCCACATCTTGGTGGCTTCTAACATCTATTGAAAACATTTGTGATGAATCATTGTTGCCAAAGGGTAGTCCATGGACATGCCCTGGTGACGATGTGTTCTATAATGCTTCAATCATATGGGGAGTTGTAGGACCACAGAGAATGTTTGCCAAGGATGGTGTTTACCCAGGGATGAATTGGTTTTTCCTTATTGGTCTACTTGCTCCCATTCCAGTGTGGTTGCTTTCTCGTAAATTCCCCAACCACAAGTGGATTGGACTCATCAACATTCCCATTATCGCTGCAGGTGCATCCAACATTCCACCAGCCAGATCAGTGAATTATATTACATGGGGTATTGTTGGAATCTTCTTCAATTTCTATGTTTATAGAAAGTTTAAGGCATGGTGGGTCCGGCATACTTACATTCTTTCAGCTGCTTTGGATGCTGGAGTTGCTTTCATGAGTGTGATCCTTTATTTCACCCTTCAATCTAATGGTATTTTTGGTCCAGCCTGGTGGGGTCTTGATGCAGACCACTGTCCTTTGGCCAAATGCCCCACAGCTCCAGGTGTATATGCTGAGGGATGTCCTATTCTTTGATTTGCACATTTGTATGCAAATATGATATTCTTTTGGTGAATGCAAGGTGTGATTTTGGACCTTAAATGTACCTGAAGTGTAAATATTCAAATTCTATCTCTGCTGATTGTAAAGTATAATAGAATATTGAACAAGAAATTCAACTTAAGATCAGAACAAGCAAGAAAGATTTTTTAAACGAACTAAGAATCTGTTTTACTTTTATTTCTCTGTGTTAAAGCTATCAGTGTATCTTATTTCATTCTCGCATGCCTCAGGATGCAAGTGGAAACTATAACTATTGATTTTAGAGTTTTATGATGAAGATGAATTTGTAGTGATTAGTAAGGATGACTACTTACTATGTTGTTATCCATCATCAGTGATACTTTTGGCTTCTACAGAAATTTGATTAAGGATATTATTATTAGACATTGCATTGCAGTTTTGATGATCTTTCAATATTATGAGAAAATATGAACTTGTCAATTGGCTAATTCAGAAACGAAAATATATATTTCTAATTGTGCACTTTATCGGGATACATATTTTCACTTATGGAGTGTGATAAACACTTTCATATTGCTAATATACTTTTGAGAATGTACAATTTAAAACATATTTTCACTTATGGGTTGACCAATCCTGATATATGTTTGGCTTTCAAATAATGTAATCTATGAGAAATAATGTTTTACTTTCGGATTACATGTTTCAAAAAGTAGTAAATTTTGTTTTGACAAGAATGATGTTTATGCTTTGTGGAGGTAACATTTAAAATTGTCTATTAAAATTGTGTGATAAACCGCTTAACAATCCTATATAATGAAGTGTGAAATTACCTTGTGGATAGTAATCATGATCTAACAAATAGGTTAGTAAGTTATTTATATTTTGATAGATTAAAAATTAAAGAGCAACCAATGTTTACTAAAATTAAAATTAATAGAATGCCCAAACTATAAAGTATGCAAAATATGGTATATGTATATTGAAGATCTTTAAGATGATCAAGAATTAAAATGTCGTTGACAATGTTGTGAGAACATGTAAATTCACTATAATATGTTTGATGAGACTTTAGGAATCGTGACAAATCTCTTCTACAAAATAAGTTCTTCCATATTTTACGTTTTTTGAGTTGATAAATATTATCTTTTGTCGTAACTACACATGTTCAAAGCAAAATAAAATAATGCGATATAAGATAAAAGTAAAAATATGGAAATAAGAATCTTTTATTTAAAAGATTCAAGTTTCTTTATTAGACCGATCATATATTGTTAAACACATTTGTCAAATTTGAAAAATAACTTAAACAGATTTTATTATTTTAAAAAAATTTACTATTTAAAATAATATGTCAAATTATTATTTTATAATATTCTTAGGAAATACTTGAATAAATTTGTTTTTTTATAAATTAGAAAAGAAAAATATAAAAATAAATTTTTTTATCAGTTAAAATTAATTTATTTGTAAACTAAAATTAAAAGTTTGAAAGAGTTATATGAGAGAAATTTTACAAAAATTAATTTGTATATAAACTAAATATAATTTATGTATAAATTAATTTTAATTTTTGAATAACTTATTCTATTTTTCCTTTTTATTTTTGTCTTTTAAAATTATTTACAAGAAAATGATTCATTCCTCTTTTAATAAGGTAATTAGTTTCTTTAACAAATATTAAGATCTATTTTACCGTTTTATAATTTATTATTTGATATTTTTATATATGTACAACAAAGTATAGTAAGATCGTTGTTAATTGCAAGCGAAAGTAATTGATTCTCCAACTTAAGTTGCCTTCAAAACCTTATATGGTTATTATTAGAGTGGGTATTGAGTTTGGAGTTGATAATAGGGAAAAACTCTTGTGATTTAATTTATAAGAGTAAAAGGAAAATTAGTAAAAATCAAAGCCAAATTAAAAAAAGGCAAAATAACTTCAGCTTAAAATAATTTATTTCCATATTAACTATATGATAGTATTTCAATTTTTTCTTCTTCCAAATATTCCAACCAAATTAAGATATTAGCAAATGTTAATACGAAAATTGGATGTGTAAGGTACTGCGAATGCTAACCGCATTACAGTAACGTTTGGGTGCAGCGGCGAGAGTGAGCATGGCAACTGCGGGGAGTAAGAAGGCTCTATCATTGCAGCAATTCATCTCTGTTACCGCTCCTCTTCTTGATTTGGAAAAGGTTCCCACTATTCTATTCTATTATCATTGCGATAGCTTAATGTTTTCGGATTACAACCATGAAACCGATCGTAACTTTCAAGTTATTTTATCTTTGGCTTAGGAAGCTGAGATTTCAAGCTCAATTGCTACCGGCGCGTCCAGGAATTTGGACACCGCTCAAAAGAGGGGCTCCACAATCCTCAACTTGAAGTGCATCGATGTCCAGGTTACCTCTTCTTCCACTTCGTCTCTATAAGTCCTCATTTTTTTTTTTGAACTGAGTGTAATTTCTTGGAGTTCGCAAACATATTTGAGGAAGTTCAATTTTTTTTATGTTTATCTTGTTTCATTTCTGTTGAGATAAGAGTATCAAGAAATGGAATTAGCTAAGTTTACAATTGATTTTTCTTGTTTTCATGTGTTTTTAAGTAAGTGGAGTTGATTTTCTATTATTTTTGTGTTTTCTTGTTTATTCCGAAAATAGACTGGGCTTATGGGGAAGTCTCTGATCGAGTTCCAGTCTACAAAAGGAGATGTTCTTCCCGCACATAAGGTAAAATGTTTCCTTTCTATTATCTGTTCACTATCAAACTGGTTATGCTGGTTTATTCAAATTTAAATTTATGCTTTTTAGTATTTTCTTGTGTGAATGAGCCTACTTTTATTGTGTTTTATGCATTTCTATCCCTCTTCTTTTTCTTTTTCTTTTTCAGTAAAAGTTACTTGCCCGAAACGTCTTGTATCACATGATTTTTTTTTTTTTCAATTTATATTGTATCACGTTCAGGAGTTAATGTAGTTTTCTTTTTTGCAGTTTGGTACTCATGATGTTGTTGTTTTAAAACTCAACAAGGCTGATTTAGGTTCTCCTGCTCTTGGACAAGGTGTTGTTTACAGATTAAAGGTATCCAATTGATTCAATTAGTGAAAAGAAAAGAATGCACACGATGTTGGTTAAGATGGTCCCACATTTGGATATTACTCTGTTTTGATACAATTACTAACAGGACTCGTCAATAACTGTTGCTTTTGATGATATACCGGAAGACGGTTTGAACAGTCCCCTAAGGCTGGAAAAAGTAGCAAATGAGGTATGCAGTTCTATTATAAATAATTCAATGACTACTATGAGATTTCATGAATTTTACCTGAAGATAATTCTGGATTTGAATAAAATACAGATGAGGACCCTAATATGCAGCTGTTGCTCTCCCTTTGCTCAGTTAGCTGTTTTTTCTTACACAATGTTAACATGTTTCTAGGCATCTTTATCTTTATTTGGGTAAAATGTGTTTTGTATCCCTGTAATTTTTTTGAAATATATTAAATACTTTTACCAATTTTTTTTTTCTCTAAAATTTGAACATTTTTTAGGTCCTTGTTAGTAATGATAAACGGAAAACTGATATGATGACAGTTTTAACAGGTGAATCTTACAATTAAAGTGATTTTGGTTAAATGTATAACTACACTTTGTCGATATCAAGACCATTTCATCTGTCCTTGTTACTAAGTAAGAACCTAAAAAATATGTTTAACTTTTAGAGGGACCAACAAAAAATGCATAATTTTTTTGGAGGACACGTTTAGTTTTACATAATTTTATAGCGATGCAAAACATATTTTACTTTCTATTTTTTTATCAATTTCTGGTTCCTAGGTTCTTACGTGCTGTAAATATCTATTGCTCATGTAGGTGACATATCGCAGGATGAAAGACGCATTGATACAGTTGAGTAAAGGAGTGCACAAGGGTCCTGCCTCTGATCTGATTCCTGTCTTGTTTGGGGAGAGGCAACCTACAGTTTCCAAGAAAGATATATCCTTTACTCCCTATAATAGAAATCTTGATCAGTCTCAGGTGTGCAACCTAGTTTCTTGACCGGCCACTTTATTTTTCATTTCTTATAATCTTTACAAAATAGTTTTATACCTTAGGTAGGCGATTTTCGTTCAATGTGTCATTTCATCTAAGGTTGCTTCTACCTTTATAATTAACATGGATATTTCTATAACTTTTTTGGGTACAAAAAACATATTTCAGTGTTTGTTACGCTATTTTATTCTTATTGGTGTCATTAGGTCCTTTACTTTAGGGAATAAAAGAATGTGATTGAGGCTCCTAGCAAAACTTTTTTTGAATTTAGAAAATAAAGAACTATATTTTTTTAGTAACATTCGGAAAGTGTTGAATGCTTACACTACGGATATTTACCTCATTAATCACTTGAGCGCTCGACAATTTTAGATATTTTTTCTTCGAGCATTCTAAAGTCATGATCTCTAAAAAAACATTTTATAATAATTATTTTTGCATTTCAGCACCCTTCTGAAGTTTTTAATTTTTTTATTATTTTTAAGGACTTAACTGGATTGCTTTAAATCCTACAAGAAAGATCTCATGAGTTATAAGAATGCAACCGTAGAGTTCTATTTGTGTCTAATCATTACTGAAAGAACATCACAATATTGACCTGAAGTTACATGAATATTATTAATTACCACCATATAATAAGCTGGAATATTTAGATTTATAGGACATGCTCTATTATAATGTAAGCGGCAGAGCTTTGTTGTGGTTCTTTATTATTGATTTTAGTATATCAATTTACCTCACCTAGTGGGATGAGGCTTTTCTTGTTATTAGGATATCAACTAATCAATGCAAAATATATCTGTTATGTATTTATGTTTTATCATGAAAGAAAGAAGCAGTTTTAAAAGCTCTATCGTCAAAGAATGTGTTCTTGCTGCATGGACCACCTGGAACGGGAAAAACTACAACAGTTGTAGAAATTATATTACAAGAAGTAAAACGTGGATCTAAGATTCTTGCTTGTGCAGCCTCCAATATTGCTGTTGACAACATTGTAGAGCGGCTAGTTCCACATAGGTATACTTATCTTATTATCTCTTTGGCCTGAAATAATTAACTTCTTTAAGTGGTTTTACTTGGTTTGGTGTGATGTGACTAGTATAGTAACTTTAGCATCTGACAATATAGATAAACAATGTCTTCTATTGTGGAACATTTCTCCACAAAACCAGTAAGTTTAGAAGAAGAAGAATATGCTCTTCAAAATTCTCCCCTTTGAGAAAGTAATAATGTCTTGTAAAGTTTATTAATTTGGATACATTTTGTTGTGCTTCTGTTCTTATTTATTTTTTGTTCTTTTTCCCCATTCTGTGGTGAGATGTGTTCTTTCTGCATGGTTTGATTTCTTCAAAATGTGTAAAATGATGTTTTGATACTTGATACACATTCATGATCTGTGATTTTTGTGCTAGAGTTAAGCTGGTGAGACTGGGTCATCCTGCACGCTTATTGCCTCAAGTACTGGACAGTGCGCTGGATGCTCAGGTACATTTTGACAAGTTATTTGAACGTTAACATTTGATATCTGCCTTGGTTATTTTATCCATATTTTCATACTATTCGCTAAAACATAGGTAAAGCAGTAATCTGAATAGAGCTCTGCATTATCTCTAGAGATCCATTGTAGGAACCCCCCCGTTAAAAATCATGGACCAATTACGAAGTAAACTACTCTGTCCAACACAATAAATATAAGGGGGAAAGCTGGTTAAATTTTGTCATTGTATTCTATTCACAACTGCCAAATTCGATTCAACCAAATCACAATGCCAAAGAACATTGCATTCCTCACGACACAGCCCTTTAAAATGAGAAGAAAAACTTTTACCCAGTGATTCTGGACAGATAGATCGCTCAGATATTCTGTTATTCCCCCTCCTCTTGTGGGTTCTTTAATGATGGATTAAGTTAATCAGTATTCTTTGGCATTCTTCAATTACACTGTTTTATGTCATTGTTTTTACCCATTCCATATTGAATTTCTCTGATATTAGGTACTACGAGGAGATAATAGTGGTCTTGCAAATGACATTCGGAAAGAAATGAAGGTGAGTTTTAGAACAAAAGTTACAGATCTGCATCTTAATTTTCATTGTGATTTTATTACCATTTATCAACATTATTTAATTCATCCAGCTGATGATTCTGGTACTGATACTTCAGATAATATCATTGATTTGAGCATTAACTTCATGTTAGCTTAATTAGATATAAATATGATTATGCAATATTACCTTTTACATGATATAACCTATTTTTTCAGGCATTGAATGGAAAACTTCTGAAAACCAAAGACAGAAATACAAGAAAGGACATACAAAGGGAACTTAGGACTCTATCCAAAGAAGAACGTAAAAGGCAGCAGCTTGCTGTAACAGATGTACTTAAAAGTGCAGATGTAATATTAACTACTTTGATTGGGGCTTTCTCTAAGAAACTAGACAGCACTTCATTTGATTTAGTGATTATTGACGAAGCTGCTCAAGCACTTGAGATAGCATGCTGGATACCTCTGCTGAAGGTAGTGTGTAAAGAGTACCCGCTACATTCAATGTTATTCACTACACTAATCCATTTGGAATTCTGACTTCTTTTTATCTTCTGATTACATACACAAGCCATGTTTTATTGGTTTTTGAACACTTCATATTATCACCATTATGGTTGGTGGGAGGAGGGAAAATAGAGAAGTGATATTCCATAACAAATATATTTAAAATAAAGCATGGTTGGTAAATTTTTAGACAATAAAATCTCCCGAAATCAGAATTTGAAAACTAAATATTTTAATTTTTTGTTGCACAAGTGCTGCTAATGATCCTGAGAACTGATTTTGATGATGATGATTAGAGAAATAGTGTTTTCTAACAGTATCCTTCATTTCTCCTACAATATCCTAGTGTTCTGGACTCCATACGGCAGGGTGTATTACAGACCCGACTCAAATATCAAATTGAACTGAAATTAAAAAGTTTTTAAAGGGTAGTTGAATACCAAAATGTACTGTCTTTTACAAAAGATAAGTTGCTCTGGACTGGCCAAACTAAAAGCTTGATACTACACCTGGGTTTGATTCTGTATTAAAATATGTAGCTTTCTGATCATTACATTATTATTTTTTTTATTCTAATGAATTAAATGAAGAGTTCATTGTTTTAGGGTTCAAGATGTATACTTGCAGGGGACCATCTTCAACTTCCTCCAACCATTCAAAGTGTTGAAGCTGAGAAGAAAGGCTTAGGAAGAACTCTCTTTGAACGACTTGCAGAAACGTATGGAGATGAAATCACATCAATGCTTACTGTGCAGTACCGTATGCATGAACTTATCATGGATTGGTCTTCTAAAGAGCTTTACAACAGTAAGGTGCTCCTACATTTTAAAACTTGTTTTCCTATTGCATCAGTTTAAAGCTATCTTTTATATGCCACTACATAGCATAAATTATCAATCATGAACCGAAATAATATTGTATGTTAGGGGAAGGGGGTAAACAATTTATTTGATCATCCTGTATGACATTACGTGTTAACAGATCAAGGCTCATCCAAGTGTTAGTGCACATATGTTATTTGATCTTGACGGTGTGAAGCGGACATCTTCAACTGAACCAACCCTTCTTCTAGTAGACACAGCTGGGTATGTTGGATTATGTCCTTGTTGACATTCTATCTTCTCATAACTGCTTGATTAGGAGGGACATGTGGAATGAAGTCATGGCTTTCTCTTATGAAAATTTATATACCATCATTTTGTTTATAGTGGTTGTGTTTTGATAATCTGCATTCAGTCATTAGTATTCTGGTTTCTTCTATCTAATAAAGCAATTAACATTCGACCAAACTGTTAGGAGGAGGCTTAAGAGGAAGAAGTCATTATATTTTGTATGAAGCAAATGTAGATTGTTTAATAACCATAGGAGTTAGTTTTCAAACAGAATGTAATCGAACTGCTTATATTGATGAGATTCAGATGTGATATGGAAGAAAAGAAAGATGAAGAAGATAGCACCTTTAATGAATGTGAAGCTGAAGTTACTGTGGCTCATGCGAAGAGACTAGTGCAAAGTGGGGTGCTTCCTTCTGATATAGGAATTATTACCCCATATGCTGCCCAGGTATGAACTTGTTCTATGTGGAATTTGGGTCCTCTAAATTGAAGAATGCACTTTACATTAGTAACCATTTATTACAAAATGAATGGTTCAGATTGTAATTTATCTAATGTTTTTTTCATATAAACAATTGTTAGTGAGTGTACTTTGTTCTCTAAAGTTCACCTTCTCACTTTAAACGAGTCAAATCCTTCGATGTGAACCTTTGCTGTAAATGTTGTGCACCTGGCTTCATATTCTAGTCGTTTTACGAGAATGAAATATAGTAATGTTCTTCCTAACTCTAGGCAACTAGTATGGCAGGTTGTTTTGCTCAAGATGTTGAAAAATAAGGAGGACAAGTTGAAGGATGTTGAAATCTCAACAGTTGATGGTTTCCAAGGAAGGGAGAAGGAAGCCATTATTATATCAATGGTTCGATCAAATTCAAAAAAAGAGGTATTTCTAACAAGTCTGCTAATTTCATTTTCTTCGTATATGTTCTGTGGCAGATTTTGGTAGATGAGTGAAGAATAAGAGAGACTTGAAATATATGTTTCAGGTTGGCTTTCTAAGTGATCGCCGGCGAATGAATGTCGCTGTGACACGGTCTAGAAGGCAATGCTGTCTTGTCTGTGACACAGAGACAGTCAGTGGTGATGGATTTCTAAAGCGATTGATTGAGTATTTTGAGGAGCATGGTGAATATTTGAGTGCATCTGAGTACCAGAATGAGTAGACCAGACTCCCAAGATTAAGACATCTATCGTTGCACTCGTGCTTATTTTGGTGATGTTGTGAACGTTAGTCAAATCTTTCCTAATGTATTTGGAAAGGAAAGCCGTTGAGGAACCAGTTCATCATCGAGTAATGTTATTACTCTTTTTTATTAAGAAACTGTATTATTTCTTTTTGAATCATGCGGGTATATGTTTGAGCCTTGTCTATCCTTATAATCATTTAATATTTTTAACTTAAAAATAAACTTTACTAAAATTTTATTGTCAGGAGAATAGATCGCATGGTTTTTAGCCTCACAAAGAAGATTGCAAGGAGACCATTAAAGATATTAGAAAACATTATGAAATGGGATATCAATCGAATTTGGTTTTTTACTAAATCCAATAATAACTAGATCATTATTATTATTGTTATTTTTGGTTTTATTATTTTTATTGTTACTATCATTCCTGTTATTCTTCTTGTATTATATTATATGAATGAGACATGGCCTTGTTTTTTGGCGGGAGGGGTAAGACAAGTAGTTTGTTTTGCAAGGTCAATATTTTGATTAACAGGAATTATTTATAAGCTGGCCAGTGTGTAGCAAGCAGGGATAATAGTGCTATTTTTTTGGGAAAGGTCTTGTTATCAATTTTTGTCGGTCTCCTCCCATACCATTTCTATACAGTGGACCTTTATGGCAGAGCAGGGGCAACCTCAGGAGCTAAAGTACTACATTTTTTTAGCAGAATCCTCCCATACCATTTATATGCAATTTTTCTTTTTTTTGTGTAGTCTCTCCATTTGGTTAACTTAGTTTCTGTTGCTAACCCATTCAATAAAGGGGGTTTCAGCATTCTGCGCATTATTAAAGTACAATTTTTCTTTTAGCAGAATCCTCCCATACCATTTATACGAAAGAATGTCACTATGTTTTTATAGGATACTTTTTTTTAAACATTAGCATATTATGCGTAGTCAAATGCAATCTTTGCACTAGTGATGGTTAAAAAAGAAAATCTAAATGAGGAAAGTAATGTCTTAATTTATAAGTACTTGTTTAGTCAAACTTAGGGTTGTGGATCAACTCGCTTGTTAGCCCATGACAACCATTTTGTACTCGAGCCTCTTATTAGGGTTATTAATATTTTACTTTAACTTAGTCAATTGCTTCCTTGACCAATATATTTTAAAATCATCATATTGCCTTTGTATGTTTTATTAGAAGTTGAGGGTTGCACCACACTTGTCCATGATTTAACAATTTAGATAGTTGTTGGTCATTGATGTTGGAGTATGGTTGTAAAAGGGTTCATGATATTGTGTAAGTAAATAAACTTTAATTTTTGGTGTTTGAATTCCCAAGAAATATTTGATGTAGATGGCCAATCCTGTGCTTCAAAATTTCTTCCTAAATTTGCTTGTGTTATCCGAAAAGGTCATTTTAGAATTGTATTAAGTACAAATTTTCGAAGCAACGTGTAGGAGTGTTCTGGAATGGAAAATGAGGAATGAAGCTCAGCCTTGGTCAACAGGTCTTGAAAAAAATTCTGAAACACTCCAAATTTTGTAAAAGTACTTGCAAAATAGGTATTCCAGAATTGCTGAGTGATGGTTATGAATTACGTGTTTTAGAATCAGTATTGAGCAAGGTATTTGAATGGTAGAAAACACTTTCCAAATTATTACATGAAAAAAGTTCTGAATTACCTATTGTAGAAGGCATAAATATGTTTATCTATGTTTGTGACACGTCAAAGAAAGTCCAGACAATTGCAATGGATGAGGAATACTAGAGTAAGTTATCATGTGAAGTGGATATTGTTAAGAAGCAGAAGAGAAGTAGAGCAAGGAAACTAGGAAATTCAGGACTCTTTTATTTATATATATATATATATATATATATATATATATATATATATATATATATATATATATATATATATAAATATATAAATATAAAAA
>Ga0099822_1004046_pt1 | contig 18992 bp, 6 predicted proteins | sample CowpeawhiteBW_FD_76839 | JGI IMG/M metagenome (GOLD analysis project Ga0099822, IMG submission 76839) | Root nodule microbial communities of legume samples collected from California USA - Cow pea white BW | ecosystem: Host-associated > Plants > Roots > Nodule | place: USA: California | collected...
AAATATATTTATATATTTGTTATTATAAAAATATATTTTTATATACATTTTTTTTTTTTTTTTTTTTTATATATATATATATATATATATATATATATATATATATATATATATATATATATATATATTTAAATTATGTAGAAATTAAACTTATCGACACACTCATTATTTTTTTATAATCAGTTCAATCCAACTTAGTTGGCTTTTTTTTAGATGAATTAAAATTGATTAGGTAACACGTTTGTGAATTTCAAACTCAATGAATCATATTAGAGCTATCTCAATCCGGTTTTATTGCAAAAATATAATAAAAATATTATTTATCTACTATCATAAAAATAAATTTTTATTTTATTATGAGTATGGTTTAAACATGGATTATAAATAATGTCATTTTCTTATAAGTTGTAATTACTAAGAAGTATTAAAAATATTTATATTAAACCTTTTAATAAAACATTTTTTTAAATTACTCGTTGAAGGAATCTAAAACTCAACTCAACTGAATTGAATGGAATCAAAACTTAAATTAAACTTAACCAATTATAAGAAAATACCACTATACTTTATTCCTCGTAAATCTCATATGATTTTTTTATGCCGTCTAATTTTTTTAGTTATAAGAAAGAAGACTCAACTGTATCAAAGACGGCTTGAATGGGTCAAGCAACTACAATTCAACACAAAAATTAGGTCAGACAAAAAGACATATAAATCATATTCATGTTGCTTTTGTACGAGATATTAGTTTGTTTATTTTTAGTATTTATCAATTTTGTTAATTGGGGTTGATTAAAAGATAATTATTATTGGATTATACTGATTAAGGATTTTTATCACCACTACTATATTTAGAATTAAAGTTTAATTTATAAAGAAACTGTAAACTGAGTTTCCTTATAAACTTGATTAAGATTCTGTTTAAATAGAAAAACGATGAAATAAAAAGCATGTAATTCCTTCCTACATGCACGAAACATTAAGTCAAATGATTTGACAACCCAACTTCTTCTAATGAATAAGAAAAAATCCAAATTAGAAGAGACATTTTGAAAAGATTTTATCATAACTCCAACTAAATAAGAAAAAGACGAAAACAAGTCTAATGACAGAAATAACATAAGGTAATACAACCAAATACTTATTGTTAATCTTCAATTATTAAAGTTCTTTCTTTTTCTGTAGCAAAAGCAATTGTTTTTATATAATTTAGCACTGAAATAATTTCCTTTCACATATCAATATTATTACCATCATATATTATGAATTTAATTATTTTAACATTAATACATTATAATGTAATCAATACCTCGTTCTTTCTCTATGTATTCTCTTTTTCTCTCTCTATATGAAGAAAAAAATTGTGGAACAATTAAAATGTTTGATTGATTCCCCTGTAAAGAAAGGAATCTCTATAATTTGAAAATGGTATGAATTAAAAAGAATAATGTATTGAAGATGTTTGTGGAATTGTCTGTGAAGAAAAATGGAGAATGTTAGTGGAGAAGATGTTGAAGATGTCTCATCAGAAACTAATCATATTTGCCAATGATAGTGAAGTGAAGTAATAAGAAGTGTTTGAAGCATGGGCTGTGTGATGTAATTGAAGTAAGATTTAACACTGATATGTCACCAATATCATTATAATAATTAAGCACTGAATACATATGAACATTTTTAGTATTATGTTCATTAATTTGAGGTTTAAGGTTTGAGGTTGTGGAGTGGGAAGCAATACCAATACGTGACACCAACTAATGAAAACAGAAATACATAGAAAACATCTAACAAAGTCTTCACTTCGTACCTGTCGTTCCAACTCCCATCTAGCTGGAATCACTTTCACTCTCTACAAAATATTGCTCTACGTCTTTCAAGAACTTAATTAAGTTAAAAATATATATTAATTTTTTTTGTATACATTAGTTTATATACCAAATTTCTTTTATTTTATTTTTTATAAAATTTATGGTATAGAAACTTGTCAAAACCTATCTTAAAATTAGTTTTTTAGTAATGAATCAATTAATGTAAAGTGAAACCTATAGAGTACTGACAATACATTCAACTAACTTCTTAATGTTATTAGGTAGGTATAGTTAATTATTTAATTTTTGTTATTTTTTATTTTTTGTATTTAATAAAAACATAGAACGGTTTGAATCATTCCCTGTACCTTGAAATCATTTTCTTTACAATTTTTAAATATTAATATAAAAACTTAAATTGATAAATTAATGATTTAGTATTTAATGTATTCTTTTGTCGCACTTCTCTCTGTTAGAATTTCTTAATATTTAACAACTTCAGTGAAATTCACTAAAATGGTAGTTTGTGACTAAGAGATTCAAAATACTGTTGATTGATTAAAGTCGAAACATTAATAATTTAACGATGATCTGACATTTATAGTTAAAAACTAAAAACTATTTAATAAATATATTCTTTATCTGATACGCTTTTAAGTAGCTGTTTTTAATAGAATTTCTCTTCTCTCATTCTCATCACTGATATCAATGATGTTTTTTAATTTCAATGTAAAAATAATTAAATTGTGAACTTATTTATCTTTTATTTCGAGTTAATATTTTAAGAAATGTATGCTAATATAGACTTAAGTAAAAAAGAAAAAAAGAAAAAGAAAAGAGGCCTTGGTTATTATAATTATTATATTTTGGGGGATTTTTGTTACTGGGTGCGTGGTTGGTCTGTGGGGACAGAAGAGAACATAACAGAGGAGAGGAACAGAGAGAAACTACTACAAACTATGGTTTTAAATTGCTTAAACTTTTTCAGCCACCGCATGCTCTTCTCTTCTCTTTCTCTTTCTCTTTTCTTTCTCTCTCACTGCCATTCATTTCCCCGCACCTTTCTCTCCTCTTCTTTTTCCCACTCTTTCTTTCCAAACCTACGAACAAAACAAATAACTCTCACAAACCACACCAATGGGAGGATGTGCGACCAAGCCAAAGGTTTCCTTGGAAGACAACCATGCCAAAGCCAAACCCGAACCCGAACCTGACACCCTCCAAACCAAACCTCCAACCGAAGACAACCTTAATAATGTCACCGACGTCGTCGACGATGACCAAGCAAACAAACGACGCTCTCTCAGTTTGTTGTTCAAGGAGGTACGCACAAACCAACCATTTCCGATTATTTTATGCGTCAAATTTCCCCAAAATGTTGTATGAAATATTTGCACTGATTTGTTTTTCAAAAAATTGACGGAATGGAGAATAGTGGTAGAATTAATTGTTTTGGTTGTTTCCTCCTTTTCTGGGTAAACAGATTTTGTCGTGTGATTCCGTTTCATCCGAAGAAAAGGAAATGCTCACTTACTCACACACACCTTTTAACTTATTCACTGCTACTTTACCGTACTAATTCTTGGTCCACTCTGCACCTTTACCCAACAGAATCACCGTTGTCTCGGTTTAATGGCAAAATTTTTAGGGTAGCTACCCCAATCATGCGCATCAACAAACATTTAACAATATTTTCCTAACTATATTTATTATCCTTTCTTTTCTTTTCCATCACCTACTCCTCCTCTCATTCGTTTACCAATCTTTTCCGGTTAAAATTAAAGGGTTTAATATTTCCGTGAAAAAAAATCATGATACTGACTTTTAAATTAATCAATTCGTGTTTTGATGGGACTGTAAAGATTAGCATTAATTTAAGAACGCGTCTTAATTACGCATTAAAAATAAATTTTTGAAAATAATCAATACTAAATTTCGAATGTAGAAGTCAGACGCAGAATACATGACAAAGAAACGTGCGATCCCCATGGTTTGGATCCAATTGATCACGTTTACCGCTATCATCGTTCTCATGCTTTCATTATAGTAATTAATCGGTGTGTCCGTTCTCCACAAAACATTAATGATTGGAAACAAAAGACTGGGACAGAGTCTCGTAGCACACATTATGAGGGTTATGTTTGCAAGGTTAAAAATTAGGATTCAGAAACTATGTTTTATATTTCTTAATGCTGTCCGATTCGATTTTATAAAGTATAACACAAAAAAAAGATATTTTTATGACTAATTTTTATAATTTTGGAAACAATAAATAAAGTGAAGTTTTATGATTGAGAACGAAATAAGTAAGAAAGTACAGAGCTTTCTTTTTTTTTTTATTTTGAAATGTTGTGATGAGTTTATCTGTCTTGCTTTTTTGGGAAGAACAAAATAATAGAAGTCAAAAGTTTGACTATTACAGAAGTGGAGCCTGGACAAACAAATGGACCTAGATATGTTGTGATGTCCATGTATATCTGTGCATGATTGGCGGTGTGGATGTCGTACAAATAATGCTTGGTGTAAACCATAAATGTTAACTGGTTTTGTTTTGTACCATGTAGTATTTGGTAATATAATTAGAGTATGGGTTTCCCTAAGCCAATTTTTAGCATGTTTTGCGCCCTAAATTTGGTGTCTTGAATTTCCCAAACGCATCAGGGGTATTTATTTAATCAAAGGCCCAATGGCCAATACTATTGTTTTACTTTTTTTGGAAAAGAAAAAAGTTGGAATGAAAGTAAGTTTTATTTTTAAGGATGTTTAGGAAGTGAAAGAAAACAGGATGAAAAGTAAAGTGTGGACAATGAAGTATTCTTAAAAAAATAAAGCTTTATAATAATTTTTACTTATGTGTGTTTTGAAACTGTAATTCACTGAATCTAGAACCAAACAAAGTATGACACTAAACTCTGAAAAGTGTCTGCACCCATTTTTTTCACACACACAAAATATAAATAGAAGCGTTACACTCATTGTCACAAACTTAGAAAATCTAAAATATGACATTTTTCTCTCTTTAATTTGTTGAGTATTTTTTATTTTATGTTGGTTAAAATTGACCACTTCATTGTGAAACTTGGTTGAAGTGTTGGTACCATGAATGAAATACTGCATATCCAATTATTTATGTCCCGAACCATGCTTTGTTTATGTATTATTGTTAGTAAATTTAATTAATGCATTGTTTAAATTTTGAGTACACACTGTTTCAATAAATAAAGGTAAAATTTGGAGGCGTATCTTCGTATACCCTTCAACTCATCCACATTATCATTTTCAGTTACCCAACACAACTCCCTGAATTCAAGCATAATTATCTGAACCAATTTTATTAGAATTGCATTACTAAAAGAAATTATCTCCAACCTTAGAGAAAAACCAGTAAGAACTTTTGGATTTATTACAGTAAGTTTCGAATTTAACATCATCAATTAATTTTTTGTTTTGTGATATCCTAATCGAGCAAGTGCCTAACTTGTGAAAACGGCGGAAGAAAACAAGGAATATAAAAAATTTCTTCATCAGTTTCCACTTGATCGATATCCAACCATTCCAAAGAGACTATTATCCAACAATGTCATTCCTTAGCTCTTTCTTATCTTTTCTGGTTTATAACTTTGTGTGTTTTGCAGAATAAAGATTCTGAGGTTTCCACAGAAAATGAGAAAACCACAGTGGAGGAGACTGTGAAAGAAGTGTTAGACGGCGAAAAACCTGCTGAGGAAACTAAAAGCAATGAGCCAACAATTAAACCAGAATCTCCAAAACCAGAGGTGAAGCTGTCCGAGGAAAGTAAAAGCAACGAATCGCCAAAACAAGAATTAAAGAGTGTGAAGATAGAAACATCAGAAACTGAGAAGCCTTCAGAAGGAATTCTTATCAATGAAGCAGCTAACGGGACAGTGAAACTAGAGTCAGAAGCTGAGAAACCTTCAGAGGTAACTAGCGTAGTAAGTGAAGCAGCCAAGGAAACAGTGAAACAAGAACCAGAAGCTGACAAACCTTCACAGGTAACTGGTATAAGTGAACCAGCCAAGGAAACAGTGACACTAAACTCAGAATCTGAGAAACCTTTAGAGGTAACTAGTGTTAGTGAACCAATCAAGGAAACAGTGACTCTAAACTCAGAATCTGAGAAACCTTTAGAGGTAACTAGTGTTAGTGAACCAGCCAAGGAAACAGTGAGACTAAAATCAGAATCTGAGAAACCTCTAGAGATAACTAGTGTTAGTGAACCAGCCAAGGAAACAGTGAAACTAGGATCAGAAACTGAGAAACCTTCACAGATACCTGGTATAAGCGAACCAGCCAAGGAAACAGTGAAACTAGAATCAGAAGCGGAGAAACCTTCAGAGGTACTTAGTGTTAGTGAACCAGCCAAGGAAACAGTGAAACTTGGATCAGAAACTGAGAAACCTTCACAGATACCTGGTATAAGCGAACCAGCCAAGGAAACAGTGAAACTAGAATCAGAAGCGGAGAAACCTTCAGAGGTAACTAGTGTTAGTGAACCTTCCAAGGAAACAGTGAAACCTGGATCAGAAGCTGACAAACCTTCACATGTAACTGGTGTAAGTGAACCAGCCAAGGAAACAGTGAAACAAGAACCAGAAGCCAAGAAACCTTCAGAGGTAACCAGTGTTAGTGAACCAGCCAAGGAAACAGTGAAACTAGAACCAGAAGCCAAGAAACCTTCAGAGTTAACTAGTTTTAGTGAACCAGCCAAGGAAACAGTGAAACTAGAATCAGAAGCTGAGAAACCTTCAAAGGTAACTAGTGTAAGTGAACCAGCCAAGGAATTAGAAGCTGAGAAACCTTCAAAGGAAACTCATAAAACTGAACCTGCTAAGGAAACAGTCAAACCAGACTCAGAAGTTAAGAAACCTTCAGGGGAAATTCTTAACAATGAAGCTGCTAAGGAAACAGAGGAACCAGAACCAAAAGCCGAGAAAGCTTCGGAGGAAAAGAATCAAAGCAGCGAGCTAGTGAAGGAAAAACATATAGAGACTAAAGAGACATCTTCAGAGGAACCACGAAGCAATGAACCCATCAAACACAAAGAGGAGCCACCTATTGAACCATCAGAAACAGAAAAGCCAAGTGGGGAATCAAAGAAGAATGCTTCAGAAGCTGAAAAACCCGAGACTCTGTTTAAAGAGAGCATAAACACGGAGGTAGCTCTTCCTGAGGAGAAAGTAATTGAAGTTGTTCCAAACGATGCCAAGTCTGTGGAGAAGGTAACTAAGGTTGCTGATGCTGGCACTGAATCGCTGAAACCTGAAATCTGAATGAGAATCATGAACTATTAGAAACATTGCAGAGTTTCAGGTTGTTCTTTGTTTCATCCCAATCGAATCATTGTGTGAGATTTTCCAACTACATTTTCATTGTGTTCTTTATTTTTTTTTTCATATATAGTTTGAAGAACCAATTTTTGTTCTTGTCAATCCATTCTATCATTTCTTATCTGTATCGGTAGGTCAATTTCAAGAATGTAAATTGTAATTTTGTTGTGTTCTGCAAGTGGGAATCCCGTGGAACTTTGTGCAATACTACAAGTACTGTACAAATGTTACATAAAGCTGAACAAACTAGTTAGTTTTGGTTTATAAATCTAAGGGTTTAGTTTATTACTTTATACACTATATATGATAAATATTTGTTTTTATATAATTAAAATCAATGATAAGTATATATTTAAATCAATCTATAAACTAATTTCGCAATTATAATAAATGATTTTAATTATGATGTGTTGAAAGATATACATAGTTAACGGAAAAAAGATAATTTGAGAATATTGAGAGGAAAAAAATGAGACTTGAAGGAGGAGGGGGAGGTAATGTATGAAGAATTAATTGGCAACAAGCAATGATTGAAAAAAGAGATAGAATATATTATGGGATTGAAATTATTAATTGGCAAGTCTATTAGCTTTTTCTTAATCGTGGCCTTTGCGTGATCATTAAAAATAATAATAAAAATATATTCGTATCATGTATGTATGATTTTGGGAAAAAGATACTACTTTTTGAATATATATTATGAAAAAACAGTTTTAAAGACTTTGTTTTATGTGTTAGTGATTGTATGTATATAGGTAAAGCCAGATGCACTAAGCTTGCACCATAGTCAACTGAATTGGAGGTTAAATTGTCATGGTCAATTGTTAATTATAAAAGTGTAAATCAAAGTGCATATTCAATCACACAAAATCAACACACAGAACTAAGAATATGTTACTAACAAATATAACATACGTCATAATTTCCTACCTTTAGCTTTTACTTTCTTAGACTTTGTATAGATGAAGATATTTGAATATGGTAAAAGTGAATATCTTTGACAAAAGGTGTGACTGAAAAAAATATTTTTTTTTTTACTTTTAATATATTATATTAATTATTTATTTTATTATAATGAATAAAAATGAAAATATTCATAAAAAATAGATTCATAATTAATTATAATAAAGATAAAATTGGTTACGTTAAAAACATGCATTCGTTTATAATTGATTATGATATATGCTGTTTATAATTGATTATGATATATGCTTATAACATAACTGTTTGTCAACATAATCAATTATTAGGGACTCAGGGTCAAGTGAGTGTCTAATGATTTCAAAGTGACATTTTGACATCCTGGATTCCTCGAACTCACTCAATTATGAGTGTTTAGCGATACCAGAGTTGCACTCGGTGCCCTGGACCACTAGAGCTCACTGATTTGGTTTTTAGGAGTGACACCCAATGGTTATGTGGTATCGTCCGACATTGTATCAAAGTTTCAACTTCTAATTTGACTCGGATAAATTGTCTAACTTGACCATCTATGAAATTTTTACTCTTTCTTAGTTTAAAATACTTTATTTTGTTCAAAATAACCCTTAGACAGAACAAAATTGACAGTTCTAGTCAAATCAAATAAACTCCATAAACAACAATACCAATATAATTCCAAAAGTAACAGTTCTAACAATTAAAATCTCAATTCAATTCCTTCGTCATACTCAATACATCAACTTAAAGCAATATAATCATTATAAATAAACTAGTTTTCCTTAGTTCAAATGAAGAGCCCTAGCTAAGTGAGTCCACTCATATCAAAGCTCTTAGGTTTAGTTCTAACTACACAAAAAAGCTCGAATTAATAATCTAAACAAACTCTTATGATCACATAAAATAGTAGAGAACCAATTAGAATTATTTAAAGTCACATGCAATCGTCTCAAAGGTCACATGCGACAAAAGCTAGAATAGACTCAAGAAAAGAACAAAAAGAGAACTTACTCTATAAGAAAATATAATCTAACATATTTGTTGCTTTTGATGAGAGGTTTAGAATTTTAAAGATAAGGTATAGGAGGTTTAAATAAAAGAAATTTAGAGAGATGAATGATTTTATAAAATGAATCTCGTTTAAATGAAATTCTTTTTATACTTCATAATTTTTAATAATAAAATATACGAATATCAATTATAAAACCCTTTTCTATTCTTAGTCATTTTCGAAAACTTTACAAAATTTGAGATGCATGAAAAAAGAAAAAGGCATACCTAGGTTATAGTACTAAAATTACCAAAGTTTTTTCTCCAACTAGGACGGACCATTCTATTTCTAATACGTATAAATTTTGTTACATATCAACACTATTATACGAGACAAAAAGTTAAGAAACACACTATATCTATCTTAAATCACTTGTATATATCATATTATTTATTCATGACACTCCACCAAAACGGAAGATAAAAGTTTCTTTTATTATATATTTAAAAAGATATAGATAGACAGATAAATAAATATGCAACAAAATATAATTACAAAAGAAACAAATAATTGATCACTAATATCTCCATACTCAACTTAGCCTATAATTTTGAAAAAAAACATTGTGAGAAAGAGCTTTGATGAGTAAGTCAAAACAAGTTGGTATTTCATGTTAACATGTATTAACATAATAATGCTTTAACAAACTATCTCTCTCGTAAAAATGACAATTTAATTGAATGTATTTCATCTCTTGTCATGGCTTTTTATCGTTATTCTGCCAAATACTTGAAAACACTGTATTATTTGTTGTATTTTAATGAGATTAGAGAGTTTCTAAGAAGGTACCTTATGGTAGTATATTGCTTATATAATTATCTCAAATTTAGCAATTGGCATAAACAAAACATTAATTTAAAGAATTTCTATAAAACAAAAGACCTTGTCTTAGTATAACGTTAAGATATCTCAATAAATTGTGAATAGATGTTTTTTGATGTTTTTTTTACTGAAAATCAAAGATATACTATATTAGTATTTTAAATATCTTTAATATATTTTAAAATTTTAAAATAAGTGTCAATGTGTTTTCAAAGTACAATAAAAAAATAATACAAAAAATCCAGAAAAAATCCAAATTCGTTGGTGTTCTAATATTATATATGAATTATTAAGTCTATTTATAGTTAAATATATATTAGATCTAGATAAAGTCAAGAATCTTCCCATGAATCTTCTATGCAGGAAATGATCACCAAAATTGTCTCATACAATTTCTTTGGAAACAAGTAACACAAGCTGCTTTATAATTAAAACGTAATAAAATATTAACAGAATTTGGGCACTAATTCAAACTATACACAGTTAATATGCCTTTACAACCATACATTTTTTTTTTCTGACAGATTAACACTCCCGAACAATATACTATTCAAGTGTATATGATAACACTCTCACATTGTTTTTTTCTCTAATACTTTCTATGATTCTCATAAAAAAAGTATCGGAAAAAGGTTACTGAAGAAAGTGTTGGTGGTGCTGTAAGTATAGTATATATCACGTGTCATAGAAGTTTGTGATTTGTGAATCACTCTAACTCGATGGTGCCTCCTCCATATCCGAGGAAACTTTTGGCATTTGCTCTCTGCTCTTTCCCCACAGCACACAGTAAAGTCCAATAACCAAAGCGATGCTTCCTAAAAGGCTTCTCAAACATCAAAACCAACCATACAATTAATTAATTAATAGCTACTTAACAAAGTGCAACTAAAGAAGAAGATTGAAAATTTTAGAACTACTGAAAATAGTTCAGAAGGACGATGATTGATGAATAACCTTCCCAAAGTTATTATTTCGCCCAAGATAAATGTGGAGGAGAAGATGGTCATTATGAGAGACAGTGGTGTTGCCATGGCCAGAAACACTGGTCCTTTCTTCTCTATAACCCATGCTTGTAAGTAATATGTTACACCAGTCACCATAATTCCCTACCACAATAAATTAATTCAAAAATTAGTACTAAATTTGCTAGCTGATAATATTATTGCATACAAAAAACATGTCATGAATTTAATTCTGGTAAGATTTAGAGGATTACGCAGTAAACAACAGCAAGGAGTCTGACATTCCACCCTAATTTCCATTGCTCAATGTCTCTTTCTACTGCCAAGGCAATGCCCAGAGACTGAATCGAACTTAAGAAACACTGAAGAGTTGTGAGGAGCAGCTTTGAAGGGTAGTCTTTTATGACAAAAGTCTGGTCAATTACCAACAAGAACATTGAAGAATGATATGAATAATTATGAAAAGAAGAATATTGAATATGAGGGAAGAAAATTTAAATTTACCTGTAGCACAAGCCACACTCCCCAAAAGGTGCTGGAGAGGAGCATGAGGAAGCAACCCTTTATCCATGAACGAGATGCAACATGACCCAGGTGTTGTTGGTTTTTATGGTACCCTAAAAGGTTATAATGGCTTAAAAGTTCCAAATGAGGACCTTTATAGAAAGCAAGGGTTGCTGCTCCAGTTAAGCATGCCACTACTCCAACCAACTTAGCAACACCAGGGGCACTCTTTACCTTCAAAACTTCTATCCTGAAACAAACCAAACTCTTATATGTCAGAGAGGTTTGGTCAAAGCTCAAACACCTAACAAAGTGGTTCACTCTCAGACACTTTATCATATAGACATATGTGTATAAACGCACGTGCTCATTTATAACATACACTTTTTCTTTTGTGAAAGTGTCGTTTCCCTTGAAAACAAAAAGACACATATATTGGACAGCTATGCATTGAAGGATACTGTGGCTACAAAACCTGATCACAAATGGACCTTGTTTGTTGCTGCTACTAACTGGTCCAATCTCTGAAAGTTACCCACTTTCATGCAATACATTCCAAAAGCTAAACCATGAAAATAAGTGCAGTTCACTTTCCCAGTTGGAAACGCCTAAGACCTTGTCAGAACAGGTCACAGTAGTATGTTGATGAAAATGAAATAAGAAATAAATAAAAGTGTTTCAGTTAAAAAAAAGAGAGTAGATTTTCTTGTTTCAGTTAACTTTTTGTGAATCCATTGTGTTTTTCCTTTGATATATATGACCTACCAAGCACAACAAAAGTTTTCTCATTGGAATAAGACCAGCAAAACTTCCTATTTCAGAAATGGAAAAGGACCTATATATGCATTCAATGAAAAATGAAGTACAGTTTGAAGGGTCGTCTGTCCTTGAAATTTTGGTCTTCCGACATGAAGATATACCATAAAGAAAGCATATTTTTTATCCGTGCATAACTGCTAACCCCTACCTGTTCCTTCCCTTTAATTTTCATGAAAAGTGACCACATGATAATGCATTTTTTGCTAGGGAAAAAATCTCCTCAGGCTTCTTTCTTTTTAGTAGACAACCCTGATATTTTTAATCAGAGAGAGTACGTGTTCTCCCTATGTTTGGCATTTTCTAAACTGTTTTTCTGACACATTTAAAAAACATGATTCAAATTCAATGGAATTCTATTCCAGCATTAGGAAAAGTTTAGAAAATATCAAACTCAATTCAATACCTAACAACAAAGAAGGGAAAATGTAAAATAAGAAGTGTGATATGTGATAAGAACAAAGATTTAAAAAGAAAAAATGACTGTTGTTGTGTTTGATATAAAGAGGGGTTCATCTACCATCATCAATCTTCCGATTATACTTCCTTTTGGCTAAGGGTTATTATAATTTTCTTATCGTCAGTTTTTGGTTATTACAAGGTATATACTTTTCTAGACGGTTAAATACTCACCTGCATACTACAACTACATCTTTTAAAGTTATGCTCTAACTATCTGAACAAGAGAAAAAATAAATAAGAGGTGCTTTTATGTGCTTCAGGTATGTTGTTCATAAAGAACCCGTGAATCTTAATCTCCACCCGTGATCGAATATTATCAGGTCTTTTAGGATTTTGACAGCAAGAAACTCACCCATTTTGATAAATTTCGGTTTTCTGAGAGACTTGAATTGAATGAAATACAAAGTAAATGGTGATATATGATGAGGTAGATCAAACACAAAACAATACTTATTGTTTTGAGCCATAGTTAATCCGAAGCAATTACCATAATCACCGAAAACAAGTCACTCCTTGAGTAATATTGTACCTGAACAGCAACGCTAAGAAAAAGGTGATGACTGGGAGACAGTTTGTGATAGAAGCAGCCAAAGTAGCAGAAGTATAAACAAGGGCAATACCATATATGTCCAAGCTGGCAGTGATCCTGAAATTTATAATCACCGACACTTTTGATCAATTCAAAAAAGAAAATCTCACGTGAATCATATTTCAATTCGATATATAACGTAAAGTTTAAACCTAGCTAGCTTTATATATGTATCAGTACTCTTCAACTTGGATAGGATCTAATCATAATAGTAACATCAATTATTCAATTGAAATATTGAATACTTGGACATACCCCAGAAAAGAAAGAAAAAAGATCTTGCAGAAGGCCAGGAACGACAAAGGGGGTGCAGTTTTCCTGGTTTGAATAACAAAAAATCGCATCAGTAAATTGAGAAAAAGAGATCGAAGTTGGGTACGTAGTTAGAGATATATATATATATATATATGTTGATGCAATAAGGTGTGTTGTGTTGTGCATACCATTGAAAGAAGAAAGCGAAAGGGATGAGGAATATGGTGGCTGCGGTCTGTCTATAGAAGACAAAGATGAAATTGTTCATGCCATGGTCAAATGCTGCTTTTGAGAGCAGAAACATGGCAGCATAGATGGCTTGTATGAGGATCACAACTAGATAAGGCTTATTTCCTTTCATGGTGTTTTTTGTTATGATCTGTGACCTAATTTAGGGTCAAAATGGAAGTGATGAGAATGAAGATATGCTTCAGAGTTGAATGACACAGATGTTTGTTCAAGAGTTCCACCTTTTATGGGCAATTAAGATATTGCTCAAAGTAGTGAGGAGCACACACGCTCCCATTGGCTTTTGTCTTTCTATTATGGGACTTGTGTGGTGAATATCATAACTCTCTTTATATGTCTGGGGACCACCCTTTCTTTCTACTATTACACTGCCAAACTTTCATGCATTTAATTTCCTACTGCACTGCGTACTGCTACACCTTCTAGTATCAACACAATTTAATTACTCTCACATTTCTTTGTTTTTTTCCATTCACGTGCCACTTCTCTTTCCAACTATAGTAACTCTGGTTCATTACTTTTTTTCTGTAGTACTAAAAGTGTTAAGAGATGATTTTTAACTCATGTAATTCTTCAGCGTCAATTTTCTTGTTGTCTCTCAGAAGGGCACGAACGGAAAACAAAAGCTGTACTGTGGTCACTTTCTTTGAATTTTCTTGGCTGGATTGGATTGACAAGAGTGAACTTAAGTTTGGACTCGCGCTCTTTTTTTCTTTTTCAATTTCTTACCCAAATCAAATGATGATAATCTACACTTTTTTTCTCAACTTTCTTAAAGGGTAATTTACACTTCTTACTCATCAACAGAGACGGTATGAACAATATCACTGCTATATATGATACAGCAAAATGTTTCGTCATCCAGTTTTATGTTTTAAGAGAATGTTTTTGAGATACGTACACACGAAAAAATAATTATATAAATACAGAGTTGATATTCACATTGGTGAAATTGGTAAAAGTGCAGTCCCAGCAATGGCTACTGTGTGTTGCAATGCAACACAGAGAAGGTTTGCCACAATTTGGATTCCATTGCATGCTGCGTCATCATATAGGAGGCTGATAAAATAAGCTATGATAGGTGGAATATTCACTGTTTTTAAACATTTAATCAATATTTTTTTTTCAGATGTTATCTAATATTCTGAGTGTTCACTAATTCCATTATGAATATACATGAACATTTACGATGCTAAATGTAGTGATACATTCAGTGGTGTTTATATAGGTATTAGTATATTACTCTTGTTTAAATAACATCAGAATTCATCTGTTTCCACTATGAAATATATCTGCATTGATTAAATCAATTATTTTTTTTAATTCTCTGATATCTCGTTTATATTCCTGATCGCAATGATGAATCATGTTAACTAGTGCAACTTTAACTTTACAACAGATAGAGTCTCCCTTTATAGACATCTGCATAATGATACATAATTGTTAGTGGTCGTCAATCACTTCTTTAATGATAAATTCAGAAGGAACATGGCTGAAAATTTTACTGTTTACAATCAGTCAATTACAGTGAAAGTGAATCTAAAATCATATGTTTTTCACATACTTGTATGTAAAATCAGTCATATATTGACCTAGGTCTTGCACTAACTTACAAAGTGTGTTTTGTTAGTATTACTTCGTAATTGGGTGAGTAAACTACTTCCTGTAAAACTATTCTTGTTATAGTATGCTTCTTGAACCATAAATATACAAGACTACGAAGATGTACAAAATAATGTAGATAAAGATTAATGCAGTGTGAAATTGGTGTTTAAATATAATGAAATGAAAAATATGATTATAGATGTTAAATTAGATTCTCTAACAAACATTTGCGACATATCAGGTGATTCTGATAACATAGTAAGAAAACCATAAAGTGATTTCACACAACTTAACCACCGGACATAATGATTAAATTAGATGTCGAATCATAAAAATATTGATTAAAACAAAAGCTTTATTTATTTTAGGTCCAATATTTTATGAAAAGCCCCACAAACAAAGACAGTGCTGGGTCGTAGAAAAAGGGAGAAAAAGACAGAGGATATGTAGCTACTTTAGTTGTTGCAAATTGAACCACGAGTGTAAACGAGGTTGCTATTGGGTGTTTTTGACACGTTTGTGAAGTAGCTTTTGGACGGTATAACAAAAGCAAACAGATGGTGATACGTCATAAGTGCCTAGTTGCTTTCCATGCAGATATATAAAATCAATTCATCTCTCACAAAACCTACCATGACACAATTTTAAACCTACAAAAAGTTGCAACAGGACCATTTCTCTTATGTCCAAGCCTATTCCCAAAATTACTTAAATCTATATATCAATCTATGCACAGATTCTAACCATACCCAGATTGGCTACTTTTTCAATCAATGGTGCCTACCATCAATAATGATTCATTCGCTACACTACCGGTACCACTTAATATATATTTAGAGAAAGAAAAAAAAATGATAGGTTATATATATTATATATGTAATATGATAAAAATAGAGATAAAAAAAAAGTGTATAACAGATATAGACAAAAATCTATATATAGGTTTATTTTTTTCTCGCACAAATACGTAATAATAATGTTAATCAGTAAAATTTAAGTATAATTCAACCTCACAAAACTGGCTTATAAAATAATATTTGCACATATTTATATATTATAAGTATGTCTTATCTCTAGTTGGTTGGATTTTCAGCACACTCTCCTCATGTCAAGATATATACATCTCAAGGGTGAGATTAGACATTAATGAATGATTCGATAGCGATCTTACCACGGGTGGCAGAATAGGTCCAACAAGCAACAAATCTCTCGATTGCGAGTGACACAATAAACCTAACAAATAACAAATTTTACTAGGATAATCTCAAATTCATGACTTTGGTATCATGTTAGATGTGAACTTTAAGTCTAACTTTACCTTACAAAACCTACTTATAAGATGATGTTTGCATTCATTTATATAATATAAAGGCACTTTATCTCTGGTCGATGTGAGATCTCCAACAAATAACAAGGATAAATGTTACTTCTACTATTATAACTTGTTACCATCCCCGTTAATGTAAAAGTATTGTAAATGAAGAGAAAAAAAAAACTAATTAAAATTATAATAAGTTTAATATGTGATGAAAACTTAGTTCACTATCTTTAACTTTGAGTGAAATCCTTTGAATTTTTTTAATCGATTTTTTCCATCCAAGGGATTCAAAACAAATTCTATTTTTGGAATCTAAGTCTAAAATCAACTCCAACTAGTAGAAGTTGGTGTTAAAAATCAAGGTACTTGTAATATTGTTTTTCAACTTGAATTACAACTTGTTTACGTAAGATTAAAAGTTATTAATAAGGTTATTACCCTTAAATTTTAAGCAGTTTTTGTGGAGAAGATAGGTTTATTTGAAATGAAGAAAAAGACGGAGTTTTTCCTCCCTCAATCAAAAAGAAACAGAACTTGTTTCATGGTATGTCTCTTTCATGGGAAATAAATGATTACAACAATAAAACAAAGCTATTAGGATTCCTGATATGTTCCTTTATACATATCACGCCCGCTTACAATCGTGGAAAACCTTTGAAACAAAACTTTAGAAACTCAGAGGTTAAAGCCAATTTAATACTCACCAAACAAGTTGTTAATTATAAGCCATTCGTTCAAGTTCTAATAAAAAGAACAAAGCCACATATAATAAGCACATTGAGCACATGAGCAATGATAGTTGTTAGATGGGAACATAGTTGAGTTCAGAACCCTTTTCTACGAAACAGACATTTCATTACAGGACTTAAATTTATAAATGATTTGATGAAGCTATATATATGACTACGCTGCACATAAAAACTATTAATTTGCTTAAAAATCCATTACAATTTTATTATTGGAAATTCTTATATTATATGAAATTTTTCTTCTAAATTTGTTAAAAAAATTTATAAAAAAAAACTTTTTTTTTATCATTTTTTTAAGAATCTTAATCGACAAATAATTTCTTCGTAAATAATTATTTTCTAAAAATTATAAAATTTTTAAGTATTTCTTAAAAAGAATTAAAACAAAATTAGTAAAAAATATGAGTTTTTTTATTATTATTTTCTGTCTAGTCTATTGGGTTTAATCAACGTTTATTTTTATTTTATCAACCAACAAGAACAACTTAAATAGGTATGAGAAGTATAAAAGAGAAAAACATGTCAAAAATTACCGAGACAAACATAAAAAGAAACATAAATCTTAAAAAATTGAGCACCATAACTAGAATGAATATGGTCATTATTAAAAATTCTTTCAACTCAATTAAGCACTTCACACGACAAACTAAGTCCACTAACCTTTGTTTAAGGTAAAGTTTTTGCACTTCATATAGTAAGTAGGTTTTTAGGTTGGATTGCTTCCAAATTATGATTTATGGTATATGCTTTCTCTTTATACCTTTGCAACACTTTATTCACGTGGCTACGAGAATTTGTGTAACACACTCCAAATACTATATAAGAAATATATCTTTCAGTCAATATTAATCTATAGTCATATAGAAAATTAACGTAACCAAAAATTTGATCTATTACATATACTTTATATATTAAAGTAAAAAGAAAAAGGAAAAGTTATTGAAAATATATTTGGGTCTATATTTAAAGATACAGTTGAATAGAATATTAATGATCTACTTTCTAGTAATGGTAATGATCCATGAACATTTTCATTTCTACATTACATCTACGTATATATAATACCAGTAATTATATGTTTGTTTTAAATTATAAATAGTTGAAAAAGAATTAAATAAAAAAAATATTAGATTTTATTAGGTAGAGTAGAATGAATTTTGTTAATATAGAATTTCCTTTTAGAAATAGTGAACTTTGATAATGTCTCAATATATAGCTCACCAACCTTAATATTTCTTAAATGTTTATAACAAGAGACCTCTTAAAAGAAGAATGAAAGAAAATTTGTTATTATTATATCATTTCCATTACATCGAAACTAGAGGCGGAGCATGATAGGAGAGGGAGGGCCTAGGCCCCAAATATTTTTGATTTTTTTTCAAAATTATATATCATTTTTTTAATTTTTAAAAATTTTGAAAATTTTAAAATTATAAATAGTATATTTTAAAAATTGATGATAATTAAATTGTGTCTCTTTATTTCTTTTATAAAATACAATATTTAATGTTAATA
>Ga0099822_1004048_pt1 | contig 18988 bp, 10 predicted proteins | sample CowpeawhiteBW_FD_76839 | JGI IMG/M metagenome (GOLD analysis project Ga0099822, IMG submission 76839) | Root nodule microbial communities of legume samples collected from California USA - Cow pea white BW | ecosystem: Host-associated > Plants > Roots > Nodule | place: USA: California | collected...
ATTATGTCTACTAGTGAATGTTAAATGTTGAATGTTAATGTTTTTTAATGTTTATGTGACACTCTGAGCTCCCTAATGTATAAATTTCTGAAATCTGTGTTTTCTTCTTTATGTTTATGCATGAAAATTATGATGAAGAAAACAAATTATGTTATGTTATTGCTTTGTAAAATGACATTATGTTTGAACCCATTATGGACTTCTCGTTTTTAAGGTCATATTAAGGAGAAAGAGATGATATAGTAGTACATGAGAGGGATCATGTCGATCAAATGATGTGTGACCGTCATGACTCTTATTATGTTTGTATCTTTAATTATGAATAATGATGGAACCAATTTATGCAAAGTCTTTTATTGCGCATTATGTTTATGTATTAAATCACATAATGTTATGACATCATATGAGTCAAGTGTGAGAATGTTATAATTAATTGACGAATTAATTTTATTAGTGACTCATTTGAAATATTATGATGGCCCAATTGTGATTTAATAAAATATAAAGACTTATTGGTTATTATTATGGGAAGTGATAATGAAATAAATAAAAGATAAAGATAAAATAAAACCAAAAACTTGATGGACGTTGGTTTATAAAAAGAATTGGGGTTCTGTCTCTGGTCATAAGGTTCTTTTCACGGTAACCCATCAAGAACGTATGAGAAGAGAAAGAAAGACAAAGAGATAGATTGGGAAACGGTGGTTGAAGAGCACACAAGATTACAAATTTGAAGAACGCATATTCACAGGATCTCTCATGGATGAAGGTCAGTGCTCTATTATGTTTTATGGAGTGAGAATCATAACTCTTAGATCCTTAATTAGTTTTACATGTGGTATCAGAGTAAGGTTGTAGGATTTATGATCCTCCTATTATGTGATGTTTCTCCCTTATGATGTTTTTCCCTAATGCTATAAACCCTAATTTAATTTTATCCCAAATCTTCATGAACTCTAATTATTATTCAAGGATTTATAATTTAAATACTTTATGAATATTTTTAAATTATGTATGAACACTGCCGCTGCCACTGGCACCCCATTCTGCTGCTGCCACAAACAAGTTATGATTTTCATAATGATTCTATTTGTTATTCCTAAATATGAAAGAGTGAGAATTGAACAATTATTCTTTTAATAATAGATAGTATTTAATTTAATTTATATATATATATATATATATATATATATATATATATATTAATTTAAATAACTCTAATAATTATTTATTTTCCTAGCACAGAAAAATGTAAATTCTAAAGAAGGGCGATAATATACAAACATTACATTTTCTACTCTACACCTATGCAACACAAATGAATACTTTTTTTTTTTGTTTTAAAATATAAAATAAATTGACATTCATTAAGTAAAAAAAAGTTAAAATATTAGTATTTTATTAAATATTGAAATGCAATGGAAAATTGGAAAATCGAAAGATATATATATTTATAATTTTCGTTGGTATAAAAGAGTGATGATACACATAGACATAACATAGAAAGGAAAACATAAGTGCGTGGCACATAAAATTGTAGAAACTGAGACTATACATAGCAACCGTTGCTTTTCTTTTGCCTCTCTGTCTCTCTTTTCGTACTTCATCTTCATCTAAATATGGTTCTCGGTAGTTTCTGTCTGGTTTTAAATGTTTGAAGGTAACCAATAACTTTTTTCTGCTTATTTCTTGGGTTAAAGGATCAGTATTAACAGCAAAATTTCTTTTAGAAAAAAACGCATTGGCACCAATGCACATTATTGACGACTCTAAGTTAAGTTGGTAACGGTATCTGCCACGCCATGAATATGTAAGGTTAAGGTCCCACGCCACTGTGAAAAGAAAAAGGCTAAAAGTGAAAGAAGAACGATAGAAAAAGAATTAGAAGATACATATATGATAGGGTAAATGAAACACTGTTTTTTTTTTCTCTTCTTTTTACTGGTTCTGAAAACACCATTTGAATATATAAATGGGTCTATTAAACTTCATCTCCACTTCTTGCTCTTTACGTCTTTTCCTCAAACTCACTCTGACCTTCATATAACAGAGATACAGAAAGATATAAAAACTATTCATGACTGTGTGGTTTAAAGTTCCATCATTATCCTACATAGTTTACTAAATAGAGGTTGAATTTGAATACAAAAATAGGTTAGTTTGTGCCGTTCTGGAAAGAAAGTGTTAAGAGAAGCAGGTGGACTGGGATATATGAATTGCAGGTTGAAGACATTGTTTGAGAAGCACTCACACCGACATTTTTGTTCTGGCTAAGACATCCCATGACTAGCTGACGAAACACAGACACGGAGAGAGCTTTTGTCTGGATTGGCCACTGCTGGTCGTGTTGCTTTATTCGTTGTTGAAAGGCAGCATTGGTCCTTACAAAAGTTATCATCTGCTTTTTCTTTTTTAAAAGATAACTTCATTTATTCTCAGTGCTATTGTAATAATAAAGTTAGTAATTATTAGCGTTTCAACACATGCATTCAGTTACCTCTGAAGCGCACGGATAACTCCACTGTCGATGGTGAGCCAGATTTACATCATAATACGTAGAAAAAAGTTTGCATTTATCTTCACCACTCTTTTCCTTTTCCTTTTGTTTTCAAGTGCATAATAATATAATAATATCACCTAAAATCATGCATTCATTATTTGTGTTTGTTTCTTGCATCCTTCTTCTGAACAAGTTCTAGAACACTCACCCACTTCAGGTCGGTCCAATTGCATGGTTTTGAGTGGGATTTTGGCGTCTTCTAAGACTGCTTATCTTACTTCAACTTTCGACCTCAAAAACAAACAAATATGTGTACGTCCCAGCTTATGAATCTAATTTCATAATTACAACAACATCGTAAAGTCTTAGTCTTGCCTGTTGACTCATGTCGAATGTATATTTTCTTTACGAGTTTTCTCTCTTCCTATTTTTCTCTCCCATTCACACTCATTTTTGACTTGGAGCTTCTGTAACTGAATACTCTTAACTGAAAATTCGCATCGCGATAAGGAAACTTCCTACTACGAATATGCTGAAAGTACAATGATTGGAGCTTCCTCGGAATTCTGATTTTGCGACAATTTTGAGGACAGGTAAGGATCCATCCATGGACGTTAAATGACTGTCGACACAATCAAGTTTCTGATAAGTTTTTCTCAGAATAAAGCTTGAGTGCGTGCGAAACCTCATAGCAACTGAAGTACCAGCAAATGCACGGAAGAGAGAAAGAAAAAAGAAAAGAAAAAAGGAAAGAGTGACTTACCATAAAGTTTTTTATTGTTCACGTTATCTGTTTATCGGCTCCAAGAAGCACGACACAATGAACCTTTGTATGCAAAACCATGTTTATGACTTTGCATTAAGATAATGTAAACTTGTATAGAGAGGCTGCAAGATACGAGAAAAGTGCTCAAGCTTGAAATTTCTAACAAAGTTATCCCGAGAAACACTGCCTCGATAAATGTTAGTGTGGATAGGTGGCACGTTCTTTAATACTGTATATAGCAGTATCACTTTTCCTCTGTCTTGATACCTTTGCTTTATCGTGCTTCTAGCTTATCGCCATACATGAACGAAATGGAACACTAGTGTGAGTTACCGAGCATGATATGAAGCATGTAAGAGAGTAACAAAACTGAAGAGAGAAAAAATTGAACCGAATGATATCGCGCAGTAAACAAACAAAACACAATACATGCACACACTGTTTTACAAAGAAAGCTCAATAGAACACAGAAGACACTTGGCTCCATGAAGAAACATAAACAAAACCAATGACAAGAAAATATACAATTGAAGACTAAATTCTACCAGCCTGATTTCTGTTAACACTGACGCGTGAAGACGATGGAGTGCTGCCATCCTAGAACTGATATAGAAATATAAGTTTAATGGTACAGTTATTTTTTGGATCAATAACTAAACGAGTTCAATCATGTCGACAGAGAGAGTGACTTGATTAGATGGAAACTCATTCAGCTATTGATAAAAAAAAAAAATAACAGTACCAAAACCCTTACATTTCTGTGTCTAACATAGAATTTCTCTTTTCTCTAACCCATCAAAGTTACAAGAGATGACTAGCGGAAGAAGATGCAAGACCAGATAAATCCGTCCACGAATAGTAATGGTTACTATTTTCTGACACACTCAAAGGAGATCTTGACAAATTTAAACCACCGTTGTATTCCAATTTAACCCGTGGTGGCAGCTGAGTAACCCTAGAACTTGCAGCAATATCTCCAACCAAGCCTTCAACACTTTCAGTTTGAAAAGGGTAGGAAGAAACAGCAGAAGCTGAGTCAAAACCATTCAAGAAAGGGAATTGCTGAAACCGCCACTGTTCCAATCCTCCTCCAGCAGCAGTAACACTTGAACCATGACTCTGGCCACCAATTTGAAACCCCATATGCGAACCGTTCTGAGCTTGCATCTCACGCAAGTTAACACCGGCGTTCCCTGCACCATAACGGTTCATACTCTGAAGAGAGGCCATGAAAGGTTGTGGGAATCGACCAATAAGTTCAGGCATCGCGCTTGTGGGATTGGGAAGTGATGATTTCTCAGTAGGAACCGGAGATTTGGAGCGACTCCTTTTGTTCTTCTTGTTCCTCCGACATCCTCCGCCGACAGGAACGTTCCTGAGAGCACCACCTCTTGTCCAATAACGCCTGCAAGTCTTGCAAAAGTGGCGCGGCTGCGAGAGGCTGTAGTTGTTGAAGTAGCAGAACTTTGTGTTGGTGGAGTCGCACCGAGGACACTTGAGAGCTCCTTCCTGAGCCGGAATCTTGGACCGATCCGCCATCAAACCGGGCCGGATTGAGCCTGCGGCTTCATGAACTCCGACGTGAGGTTCCTGTGGCTGTTGAGGCATCGGAGGAAGCAGCTGGGGACTGTTACCGCCATTTGCCTGATGTTGATTTTGTTGCTGCAGAGCAAAAGAAAGAGAGAAAAATAGTATGAAAAAAAATCTGGTATATTCAGGAAGATTAGATTGCAAAGAAGGAATAGGAATATTAATGAGTTATCTTTTTGTGATTTTGTTTTAGGGTTTGGAAAACTGTGGCTGAGATTTGAGGGAATTGAAACCTTACTTGCTGCCAATTGGGAGGATCTAAATAGACTGGAATAGAAGAGAAAACCATGGTGCTTCAATCTTTTTGTGTGTGTGAGAGTGTTTGTTTTTTTTTTTTTTGTTTCTTTTTTATAAAGTTTGATGGGTCTTTAGGGAGAAGGTGGAGGTAGAATCGCACTAGGTAGAGGGAATAGCAGATGCAAGAAAGTAAGGGAAAAAGAAGAGAGGATGGAGAAGAGGAAAGCAAGAAGAGGCTTTACTTTGTTTGCTTTGCGCTTATTCTCCCATTCTCATCTCTTTTTGTTTTATTATATTTTAGGGTTTTGAGTGGAGCAAGTATCTTAACCTGTAAGCTTCTTTTTGACGCGTTCTTCCTCTCAAATTTTGTTCGTAGAAAAGCGATGGTGGCTCCCATGCATGGAAACATTCAATTAACATATATCATACTCTTCTCAAAATTCAATCTTAATTCTCATTCTATTCAATACTACTCGTTATTGCTTCAACTTAATCACACACAAATTAACACCAGTTTCTTCTGCTGCATAATTGTGTATAAAGTTCAGAAGACAAGGGTAAAAGTAATTTGCAGTAACTTGTTTGCAGCTTTTCTCTTTATGTTATTTGATATTAAAATTGACTGCCAGTAAAAAAAAATTCCAAATCAAAGTTATTACTACTGTATAGGAATGAAAAATTATTCTCTGTGAAACAAACAAGAAAGGTGATTTTGAGTCTGTGGGTAAATTCAAATTATTAAAGTCTACATGAAAAAAAAATGAATTATAACAGATTATTAAAATTGTAAAAATGTCGAAAGATGAATAATTCTTAATCATGCAACAAGAATAGTAATAATCACGTACACATGTTGCAGTAGTTTTTGACTTCTGCCTCATTCACAGCACAGTGATTAACCATAATTATCCGAGATTCATAAACACATATTTACCACAAATGATGATGGCGTGTCTTTTCATTCCCAACCAAAAAAATCGACAGTTTTCAAGATCTGCGACCTTCAAATTATTATTAAAATAGTAATTTCCGAATATTTACACCATTTTCCGAATATTTTTTCAAGAACTAACATTTCGAAACACACTTGTTTGAAAATAAAATAAAATTGCAGTGTATTTTTTTTTTTTTTAATTTAAAAAGGTTAAAAGGTAGTGTAACAAAAAACATATAATATGTGAATGGCATTTTTGCAAAATTTTAACTTAAAGCTCTTTTTCTCTTGTTTTATCCATCGTTGTCTGTTCCGATTACTTTTTGGAACATGTTTAAGAGTAAAATGCGAGAATAGGAACAAAGGTGTAAACACAGAAAGTGTTGGAGCATTCGTCATGTTTAAGCTTATGAAATCAATTTCACACAGTAGTACAAAGATTTAATCAAATGACAGAAAAAAACATGATTTGCAAAGATTGTGGTCCAAGGAACAATAATTAAAGAAAACCAGTAAAGTGGTAATTCAGAGGGAAAACGCAGATTGAAAAAAAAAAAAAAAACACTTGCAAAGCAAAACCCTAAAATATAAAGTAATTGGCACTAGCTAGCCTGTAATTGCTTTACTTTTTTGATACTTAGGGCCAGTAAAGTAGTGGCTTAAAGTTGTGGTTAGATCCTTTTTGGGCACAGCACCAACACCAGTGACATCACTGAGTAAGCTATAAACTACTGATAAAAGACAAAGTAAACAAATCAGATATTCCTCAAAGAAAAAACATGCCAAATTTATTAATTCAACGTCACAAATTTTATGTGTTAAGGCCACTAAAGTTTGAGCCACAACAACATTTTGTCTACTTCTTAAAAGTAAAGGAAATGTATTTTTTATTTTTATTTTTGTGTGAATGCGCACATGTTCACAACTTTTTTGTCTAATTTATTGGAATTTATTATAATAAATGTTTCTTTTTCAGCTCCAGGGGAATTTTTTTTTTTTCTGATAGAAATTAGAAGATGATGATTTCTATTCCTGTAAAGTGTTGGAGATCCGCATTTAATGTTGGAATGACCAACTGAGAACTAATTTGGAAGATTGTTTTAGGAACTTAAACCATTAATTATCGCTTAATTAATTCCTAAAGAAAATTTCTTTGAACATGGGATTATATAATTTGAGTATTCTCTCCACTTTAAATTTGTTGAAAAATTTAAAGCAAAAGGAAATTACCTTTATTGAAAAATTAAAAGCAAAAAGAAAAGAAAATAAACAACAACAATGTCGAACTAAAATTTACAATCAAATTGTAAAGTTTTCAAATATTATTATGATGTTTAAAATTTTAATCAAATTATGTTTTTAAAATGAAATTTTAATTTATTATTAGACAGTAAATAATTTAATAATTTAATATATTGAATGCTCAATTCAGTTATTTCGTTATAACCTACCTTTGTCCTTAGAAAGTACCTATCCTATTCACGTCTTTTTGTTTTTCCTTTTCTATTATTTTATTATTGGAAAATGTTGTTTGACAAAATATCATTTTAAATATAAATATTTAAATGCAGACAAAAAATGCAATGAACCGTTAAAAAGGTATAGTATTTTGATGTGAAAAATAATATAATATTCAATGAATTTATTTATTTCATTTTATTTTTGTTAAGAAGTGAATTTTAGTCTAACTTAATATCACACAATTAACTTATAAGATAATTTTTGCACTCAGTTATATATTGTAAATTAATCTTATATCGTGAAATGTCTAACAATTTTAAGATAAATTTTGAAAATTAATCTTGTCTAATGCATTATTGGTAAAAATTGATAAAAAGTTTTCTTTAGTGGAAAGAAGAAGTGACAGTTCTCAACTCATATATTTAGATTTATAGTTTTCAAAGTTTTTTATTTGAGAACAAAACCGAAGATTAATATTACTAATGATTAAGAAAATTTTAATTATTTTACACGATTTATTCGTGTAAAATAAGAGTGATAATTAATGTGGAAAGGAAAACAAGTTTATCCAGACTTTAGTAATTTTACATAAAAATTAAACATTAAAAATAAATTTCTTTTAAATATATTATTTAATGTTTTTAAATTATTGGTTATAGTTGGTGAATTTGTAAGAAATTTGTTTGGAATAGTTTAAGTGTGAGTCAAAAAGTTTTACAATGGATAAAAAAAACAAATTTAAACACTATATTAAAATAAAAATCCATAACACAATTTGTCTTAAGATTTTAGATAAAGATAGTGTCAAATATTTTATATGTATAATACTAATGTCATATATATCTAGAATCAGAATCTTTCAAATAACCGTAATCAATATGCGAAAGAATATATAACCCAATATTATACTTTAGTTTTTCAAATCTTTCTCTAACAAAAATATCTCAATATTTTTTTCTTTGATCTTCGCACCTTTTTTCGTAATTTACTGAATAGTCTTTCTTGTTATCCAAACAAATTAGTTAGGTGTGAAATAGTAAAAGTGAAAGAGAGAGTGGGCATAGATTGTGCATGGAAGTGGGGGTGGTGGGGTCAAAGTTTGGCCTTTGGCATGTAATTTATTTATTTATGGTCACAAAATATAAACAAACAAATAAATAAATAAATAATTTAATATGATGCATCCATGCACCAAATCATCAATCATTTTGTCATCAGATGCTCTTGGTCGGGAATCGTTACTGCCACGTCGACATCCGGGACCCACTATACCACTCTACGGAATCGTATGCTTCTACTTCCTACTCGTATCTTTGACAATTTATTCATGTCACAATTTTAAATAAAATCAAATTTTTATTTGTAATATAAACCGTCATATTCAGATAAATATAGCACATCATCATTACCAATAAAGATATAAAAATTATGTCCTCTCTTTTTTATGGGTAACATTGAAAAAATAAAAAGAATCCTGAGAAATTCTTTTGGACCAAACAAATTTGAGAAAAATAACGTAAAAGCATATATACATTTCACCCAATACATGTGTGGCTAAAAGTATTTTATGAGTCCACCTTTGACGTTATACTTTATGTTAGGTTGGTAGGAAAATTATCACTTACTACCACACTTCAAAAACCAAACGTACAAATTTTTCCTTTCTCCACAACAACAAAAATGTTCCAATTCATATTGAATATTCATTATTTAACGCCATTGTCCTATCCTTTGTCTTTTCAAAACTGAAACCAAAACCCACTTCTCTCTAAGCATTTTATACATTTCCAGCTAAAGAAAGAAGTTGTACTAAAAAAATCACCTTCAACAAAAGGGTTATTTTAAAGAAATAATAACTTCGGATATTATTTAATTTATTTTCAGTTTGTTGCTTGATTTATTGAATCCTTAAAGAGAGAGTTGTGATAAAAAAAAAAGTAAAATAAAGTTTCGAAGTAGCTAATATGTGATCATAATTTGTAGTAATATTATTTTAGTATACTTAAAGTCAGAATATATAATGTTATCTTAATGACCACATTAACATCGTCTGTAGAATAAAAAAAAGATCTTTCAATTACATGTTTAAGAATCATAATCAAATTTAAAAGCTTTGTGAATGAAACTTACCGAGCATTATTTATTTTACCCTAGTTCATATGAATAATTGAGTGGGAAAGGATTTAGTTTATTTTAAATGGGAATTATTCGAACTTTTTAAAACGGTTGAAGGTACAAAATTGGATGTTGGTGGCTTTGGAATCTAATTCCCTATCTTTTTGACAGGTTGGTGCTTTTTTTTTATTATTAATTGTGTTTATTTTCTTGTGAAAAGCTTAGCACTTAATTTTACAAAGTTTTAGATGGAAAGGGATTAAAATTGCAGCCTTAACCCTGAATTCACTCACTGAGTGAGTGACACGATGGAGAGATATAAATTGCAGCCATGCACGTGCATGAGAAATAGAGAGCAGAAAAGAAGAAGATGGTGGGGCCTACCTAGTTAAGAACATGATAAAGCAAACATGGTTTTCCCCACAAACACTGCAAAGTGCAAAGAACAGGTACTACGTACCACTCCCATGCATGTGCCTCACTTTGGGCCTAATGGGCCTCAATCACTCTGATTATGTAACTATATCTTTACTACGACGTGTTTGGATATGCTTTTCAATTAACGCACAAGCACCACTGAAACGCGCGTCAAAGTTCATCTCAAATTTGATGCCTCAGAGTCCTCAACCAGATATTGTTTCGTGTGGATAACTGTTTTAGTCGTATTAAACTGCACATGTATATGTCCTCTCTCGTTAATTACATTCCCCCACCATCATCATCTTTTCTTAACTTTCATCATTTCTTTCACACAAATTAGAAATGTCAAAACGAACCAGGTTTGCTAGGTCAATCTATCAAGAAAATGACGAATTGGATTGAAGTTTTAAATTCGTTGTAGTCTGACTTGTCTAGTCCGTCAGTTTGACAGATCAAAATAGATTAGCTCGTCCTGATGTGCCAACACATTTTTTTTATGTTTAAAATTAAAAATAATTAAAAAATAATAATGTTTTATATTATATAAATAAATTTGTATTTAAAAAATTAAAAAAAACAATTAAAAAAAAGTTAAAAGATAATAAAAAACAATTAAAAATTAAAAAAAGGTGACGGATCGATCCGTCCTAAAGCAGGATGGGTTATAATATTCAATCTGTCTGTTGGTGACGGACTAGTCCGGCCTGACCTGTTTTTGACAGACCATGGACAGACCGGACCAAAAGAGATCAGACTGACCCATTTTAATACTCCTACTAGAAATCTATATGTCAATTATATGTAAAACACACACAAAATATATAAGTAATTTTAAAAATAAAAAATAATTATTCATTATATTTGATAAACTATGTATTTTTTTATATACATATTCGGGGTGCCACCGCTTAAGCAACAACATATAGGTTAAACACATAAAGCAGTTTGAATTTATGTTGTATCTTCTCTTTTTCCGTCTTTTTTTTTTCCGTTTTAGATTTATATAGTTTTTCATACCTTATTGCTTATATTAAAACTATTAATCATAATATTATTGTAGGATCTATTACTTGCACCTACCGTGTAAAAATAGGACACACTGAAAATGCCTATTATCACAATAATGGATTTCCTATTCAAGAATTCAAGAGGCACTAATGATAGAAAGCATTGCATACATCGTGGAAGAATGTGTAGAAAAAAAATATATTTTATCAATATTAAATAATTTAGACTTCATTTTATAAACTAATTTTTTTTATCTAAAATAATTCCTATTATAAATAAAAAAAAAACTATAATTATTTTGAGTTATAATCTGAAATAGTTTCTAACATTAGTTGCTTAGATTTTAGTTATTTAGATTTTAGTTACTAAATTATTTTGTTTTTATATGTTTTTGAATAAATAGGTGAACCATTTTAGTGATAAGAATTATTTGGCTGAACACGGAGTGAAATGCAAAGAAAAAAAGAAGGAAAAATATTGCATACTAAATGTAAAAATTTAATTTGTTGTACTCTTCTTAAAAGTTCAAATTTCAATTTTCTGTCCTTTTTTTTTCCTTCCATCATACCAAATATACCATGAGTCTGGACAATTTTGAAGTGAGTTTTTATTTATTTAAAATAACATAAAAGAGATATATGTCGGTATTATTAACATTTTTATTCTATAAAAAAAATGAGAAATTTGAATGACTGAAACTAAGTGGAGCTTGAGTTTTATGTAATTTTATATTTGGACTAGTCATCATTCAAAAAAGCCTTAATTAGGGTGTAAATGGGAAATAATAACTAAAATTTAGGTTTTTAAAATATCCATATCTCTGAAAAAAAAAAGAAAATATGAAAACATAAAACAATATGAAATTGAAGTAATTACGTGATATTTTGGGCTTGATAAAGGGGAAGTGTAGGGAATGTTTTAAATAGCAAGGGTGAAAGATGCAGCTTTTAGAATAGGTGTTGTTCTCCTTCGTAGTGTACGATTCTGTTTAATTAGCTTCATCAATTAATAACCCATCTTTTATTAAAAAGAAAATTCCATTTTAATTTACATCACCACTTAGAATTACTTCTAATTATATACATGTATTTAAAACGATTTCCGTACAATTAATTAATTGTGCACAAATCATAACCTACCAGAATGTTGGATAAGGCCCACTAAGGGTTTGGGTATGGACATATGTATGGTTGGGTGGTAATTCATGAATACTTAACATCTAGAACTAAAACATCGTTTTTTTATTCTTTAATAACTAAAGTAATAAATAAATGGTTATAATTTGATGGATAAATTTGTTGAATTGTTTCTCAATAATTAAGTAGAAGTTGGTCTGCATCACACATCCTATATCTGGAATACACGTCCACATTATTGCGAGTTGTGATGATAAGAGAAGAATAATTGGGAGATGAAAATGAAAATAAATGAAGATAACACTTTTTAAAAACAAACAAGTTCTATTATATTTTTTTGTTGAATATTTATTATTCATTGAAGCCAATTCTAGTGAATTAATAAAAGTGGACCCATGAAATTGACTCATTCCCAGGAAGCCAGGACCACGCCACTGGGGTACCCTAATTCACATGCAACTCAATTTTCCAGCTATTATAGAATGACCCATTATTTTATTCACAATTTCAAATTCACCAAGTTTCTCTCTATTGTTGTTATTCAAATTTTGAATTGTGAATTGTGCGTGCGAAGAAGAAGATAATAATGTTTATTTTTTTACGCCGTTGGTTTGGGAAATTTTGCATTTAAAATTTGAAAGGAGAAAGTGGTGGTTTGTGTTGTGTGTGTGTGTTTGAGACTGAGGGAACTTTCGGCCGAATCGCGTGACAACAGCGACATCACTTGTTGTTTAGGTAAAAGTTGGTAGACACCATAACCCATTCGCGACACTCACCGTTTTCAACTTCGTCATTTCATGGTTGATTAAGACATCCTCGTGGAGTGCCCATTAAATCCTATGCAACCTATTCAATGCCTTTTTTTTTTTTATCAAACATATTTTTATTATTTGTAAAACTAATGCATTAACCCAATAATTTCTTTTAGCCTAGGGGAAGAAAAGGAAACAACTTTTTGGAGAAAAATATTAGTGTTTTGTAGAAAAGTGAAATTCTTAACTTCGATCTTGCCCACAATGTTGAAAAACCTCTGCAAGCGATTCCAAATTCATTCATTCATTATCTGTACACCACTCTGCTATCCGCGTTAGCATTAAGCATTGACTTTTCAGCAGAATTAATTAATTAATTAATTAAGAATATTATTGTTTTGCAACTGTGCATGTGAAATCTACCTTGGAACTTTCTAATGTTTATTATACCTTAACCTTTAAAATTTGGATAGAGTTAAGCAAGTGGCATATAGAACAAAGGAGACACAGCTGGGAGAAATGATTATGGAAAATTCTAAAAAGAAAAAAGAATGAATGATTGAGAGCACAAAATTAAGAAAATGGCAGCAAACAAGCATCATTCACATGATTGATTAACCGGTTAAAGCCACAGCAAACATGGGAAATAATGGACAAAAGCACATTGCCCCACTCGCTCCTTTGCAACATGACCGTCTTCGAGCGCATGTCAGTCTGCATTCTATTTGTTGCCACACCATGCGCCAATTTTTGCATCCTATTCACCATTTCAAACCACACAATAGGTCCAAACCAAAAAGGGACGCTACCGGTTACCAAAAGCGTTGTGAAATTTTCAGATTAGATGTCATTTGGAAAAATTAATGTAACATAATAATATGGTAAATAACAGAAGCCTAGTTGTGTGGAACTAAAACTAATGCACAATCGATGCCTTCTCCAGTGGTCTCAATGTTGTAGGAGAAGATGCCAACGGGAGAATCTGAGATGAACCTGAAGGAAACTGTGGTAGATATTTGTTGCATTCTGTTGTTGTTGTTGTGTCTTTGTTCTGAATGAACTTGAGAAAGGACCCATCACTAAAATCTGCGTCCATGGTTGTTTCATTAGGGGAAGAATCTTTAACCCCACATTCTTGTACATTCTCCGCAGATTTTCTCCGAGCCTCTTCCATCAATCTTCTCTGCAATTTCTCTTCTGCGTCCCTCAAGAACTTGAACTTCGGAGGCGGCGAGGATCTAAATCTGTTGTAATCCAATTCGGCCGAGGATTCAAAGAGAGGATTGAATCCTTGATGCTTGTAACAATGAAGAGGGTCCAGAGCCAAAGGACACTTGAGGGGAGAGGAAGCAACAGGGGTGAGAAAAGGGGTGTCGATTGTCAACATGATATCACTCAGGCTTCTTGTTCTTGATCCCTTTCTGCTCCTGTCACCCCTGGATTTACCATCTTCAGATTCCAAATCTTCCTTCGTCTCCTCCTTGATCGGGAAGAGGAACCTGGGTGGACCAGCCAGATTGTGCAGCCTCATCAACTCCGATTCCACACCCTCTTCTCCGAAGGATTTCTGCAGCAAATCCAGCTCCATCTCCGGTTCATGAATCGTGTTCTCCATGTCCCTAACAACGCCTCCGGCGTTGCCACCATGCATGCTGCAAGGGGTCTTCCAACACCCCCAATAAAACACCCCCTTTGCGTAATCGCCATGATCCATCGGGATATCCATCTGCACCCTTCTCTTCTTCCACCATAAGAAATAGTAAAGCTGAGCACACAGAGCCAGCAGAAGAAGACACCCAAACACGAGACTCAAAGCAACACTCAACCCACCGAAAGACATGACCCCTTTATCAATCTCGCATCTTCTTCGGATGAAGCCACCGGTAGCACTCTGAAGAAACGAGAAGTAAAAACTAAAACCCAAGCCCCTAACTTTTCGGTGGTGGTTGAAAGGTATCGATGTTTTCGCAGTTATTAAGGAAGAAACTAGTGTCGGAAGGACGCTACGGTGTCTAGATTTCTGTTTAGCTAAAAAACTGTGCCACAGTGGACCATGCAGTTTCTGGGTAAGGAGTGTCCTTCCATTTATGAAGGTCACGTTGCAAAGACAATACTCTCTAATTTGGGTCCCCAAAACACACGCCTAACTAGCCTAAGCCTAGTGGAAACTGCTCTTGGAAGAGGAAAATCTTAATCTTAACATGAGTCTTACCACACTACCTTATCTCCCAAGGTTAAGAGTGATGACATCATTTGATTATGTGAGTTACCATCGACGACAACGCGGAGTCCAGAGACACAGATCCAACGTTAAAACTTATGCGCAGCCAAAAGCAGAGTTTGTAAGCATCAACCACGTCTACGGAACTGAAATTAAAATAAAATTTTGTGGACAAGGAGAGAGAGAGAGAGAGAAAAAAAAGCTTAAAAGGAGCGGTTTGGTTGAGTAATGTGAGGGGGAATGGTGTTTACGGTAAGGGCCGTGTGGGCTTGAATAGTAATAGATGTGACATAATGGGCTTTGTGTATGCGTGCGCGTCACCTGTGACTTCTGCTCTCGTGTGACCGACCAAGCAAGGTAACCAAATATCACACTGACCGTCTTTTTCACTTACATAACACTTCAATCTAAAACTTATTCAGATTTTTATATTGCTAATACATTCTCTTAGTTTAAAATTCAATTTTCTAAAATCACATTTCTGAACTTTCTTATCTTTTTGCAATGATTTATTGGATTATCTATTATTTATATACAAATGTGATTTTCGTCTCATCTTAAATTTTAATATGTTAAGTCTATTTACTTATAAAGAAGATATGGATGTAGTTATTTTTGTCCAATAAATTTAATTATTCTTTAACATAAAAAATGATAAATTGTGTTGAATATTTCATAAGTTTATCTTTATACACATTTTGAAAATCAGCATAATTTATTATTTGTTACGTTAAAAAATAGTTAATATTATTAATGAAAAAGAACTACATTTATATTTGGTTCTACTTTGAAAATACCCAAAATCAATTCACACTAATAAATTGTTTAGAGACACGCAAAATCAATTGTAAATGAAAAGTTTACTTAAAAAAACAATTATTTTTAGCTTCTCCAATCAAAATTGATTTTTCTACATCAAATAGAATCAATTTTCTCAAAGTGTTTCCAAACATATCCTACATTTATGTACTTATGAAGATCTAATATAATCAATCAAAGTTTAAGATAGAAAAAAAAAACAAAAATTACGTTATAATTTTTATGAAAAATCTTTGTTATTAAACCTACTCTTCCTTCTAGAAAGCTTGACACCACCACCAAAGAACATTTCTTTTATTTATTTTGGGACCACAAATTTTTATAGTCAATCACCACGACCTGGTAAATAAAAAGTGTGACAATCGATACATAGCTAGACTCACATTATGCACACAAAAGTTAGTCAATACTTTAAGAAATTGATTAAGCATATTAAACTCTTCTTATAGTTAAGTTTCCTCCATGAATCAACGCCCCAAAAATTAAATTTTACCATTTTACCCAAGGATGGATTATTATCATCGTCTAAATAAAAAAATATGATTTTTTTATTAAGGAAGGTTTAGTGTATTCTTCGGTTTGTGAAAATATTTGTGAAAAAAAAAACAGCAATAAATGAATTTTGTAGGTCTAGACAAAGTCCAACAAAACACATGACTTTAGTGTAACCTAAAAAGGTTATATATATAGTGGCAGGTCATATGTAGGTCATCCATCTCCTAACCCATGTCTTAGGTGTCCTTACAAATGTAGAAGATGAGTGTGGTAGAGAAGTAGAAGGAGAAAAGAGAGTAAAATCTTAATTATGTATTTCATTTATGACTAATGTTAGAGCCTAACTAAGTAATTAATAAACCCAATTAGGTGGAGTTTGGACTTAAGCATGGGAAGGACCTTGTCAATGGCTTCAAACCCTACCCTTCTTCACACGCTTGACGTATCATTAGGTTCATCCCTGTTCAATTGCATGCCCTACAATTCGTTAACCTCTTCACTCAAAACAAACCAAAGGCCACAAAATATTTTTTTTTCTTTCTAGTAAGCAAAAACAACTTCAACACTCTTAGATTTTTAAAAAGGTATCATTTGGAGAGATACAATACTAATGAGATATAAGTCGGCATTGATAGCACTCTCAACCAAAAATCTTAAAATAATAGGTTTATGAATCTTTATTTTTATATAATGTTTTACTTCCTCATTTCTAACTAATGTGAGACTTAGACGCAAACTTAAATTCTTACCAAACACAAGAAGACTGAGAACTTGGTTGGCCTAACAAATTACGATTACATCATTTCAATTTTCAAGTAAAATAGCATTAAAAAGAATTAAGAAATAGTAATATAATATACTTGTAATTAAACAATTTTTACATAAAGTTTCAGTTCTTTATTTAGTTAACGCTCCTCCACGGTTACAGGGAGCCTGGCTTACCTAAAAGAGAAAAAATAGGTAAAAGAGTTTTTTTTTTTTTTTTTTTGAGGAAAGTTCCGTTCTGAAAGCAAAAGTAAATGATGTATAGAGTGATAGTTATCTGCAGTGCATGTACTTAGCTTTTGAACTGAATTCAATATGGGAATCTTCTACAACGGTCCCACCATGTGTTTAGAATTCACGCTCCTCAAATATTGAAAAATTTTATCCATTTATTTCGAAAATATTGTTTTGAGCTAAACTCACATTATTTAATGATTGAATTGTAATCATAAATGCCAACTAACTTTTTTGTTTGATACTACCTGTTATTGATTATTAATTATAAATTTATGGTATAATCAAAAGTAGCATCAAAGTTAAAAAATAAAAACAAAATTAGGAAGATGGAAATTAACAGGAGTTAAAAATTTAAAAAATAACTAAAAATATAAGCCTTGGTTTGCAATAAGTTAACATGGTTTATTATAAAACAAATTAGTTACGCGATCTTTCGAAAATAATGAAAAATGTGGTTGAAAATTGTGTTAATATACGGCCAACCGCAATGACGCTCCAAAACTAATAAATGCATAAAAGCTTCAAATTCTATTAAATTACAAACCCTTATTTTAAGTTTGTTTATCTATTTTTGTAGAAAGAAAAAATATTTCAATTAAAAAATCATTCACTGTAAAATTTTATTTATTTATTTATTTAAAATAAGAGAAGTGGAAATTTTAAAAAGGTTTAGGTGGGCGACAGCGAGGGAGAGTGTGTTAGCCGTGGAGAATAAGCACCCCATCCTTTTGTTTGTTCCCTATATGTATATTTGTGTTAAGTTGATAAAAATAATTTCACTACTTCCATTTCATTTTCCAATTGTTACATTCATTGTTTTTAATATGTATTATAAATTGTACAATTTAAAATATATTTTTTATTCTATATTTTGAAATACATAATCTAAAATACAAAATTTATAATTAAGATTATATATTCTGAAATATAATTTTTGTATTTTGGAATATATAATTCAAAATAAAAAATTTATGTTTTAGATTATATATTTGGAAACATTTCTGAATTATGAATTTAGAATTTAAATCAAAAATTAAAATTTTCAAGTATATGAAGATGCAAGAACAAATTATAGAAATACAATAAGAAGCTGTCAAATGTTTAAATTGAAAACATGGCATTAGTTTAGAACAACTTTGGACCATGACCCAACTCTTCGCACCCTTTTTTTCATCTTCATAGCATCAGTATTTTTATGTTTAAATACGGTTTGGTCCAGTTTTGTTTTGTTTTTGTTTTTTTTTTTTGGGCGTTCCTTGTTATCTGATCGGCCATTAAACTCCTTTATCTATGTAAGTTATCTAGTGCTGTCTATTAGTAAAAAATATTTTATAATTTAATAAATTATTGGTACAATAAAAAAAAACACATATATGTAGGAAATGTATTTTGTATTTTCACTAGTATTATAATAACAATGAAAGATAAAATTCTAGCCATTTAATTTATACTAAATGTTAAATTAACAATAGTTTTATATAAGAAAAGTGTTTTCTTTTTTAATTTAATTGTGAAATTATAACTTCATTTTA
>Ga0099822_1004051_pt1 | contig 18979 bp, 11 predicted proteins | sample CowpeawhiteBW_FD_76839 | JGI IMG/M metagenome (GOLD analysis project Ga0099822, IMG submission 76839) | Root nodule microbial communities of legume samples collected from California USA - Cow pea white BW | ecosystem: Host-associated > Plants > Roots > Nodule | place: USA: California | collected...
TATATATATATATATATATATATATATATATATATATATATATATATATATATATATATATATACGCTTTCTTGAATTTAGAATTTAGTAATTATATTAAGTATAATAGGAATAACGAAAGGCTTCTTTAGATATATATCCTCGTCACATTTTTTTTAATATAATAAGTGACATTAGATATTGGTGATTTTGATTATCCTGTGATTAGGGGGAGTTATATGCTCTGCCACCAACCCATTAATACTATTCCATAGTCATGACAAAACCGTATTATAATTGCTTAGTCAACTCTTAAAGATATAAAATTATTTCTTGTTATCTTCATCTTACAAATAATTTATATATTCAGTTATTAATTACCTTTGGAATACATCACTGTATGCACATCCACTTGTTCAACACGAGGATATAACAAATACTCAAAAAAAAAAAAAAATCTCATTCAAATATAAAATCACAATTCAAGAAGTCAACTTTCAATTTGCGTGTGACAGTGTGAATACGCTAAATTACCTTCGAAAGGTATAAGAACAACTCGACCGGCACATAACAACTGTGAAGCCTCACCAACTCTCGTTTCCACCAAGAACATTATTCTTTCTCATATTAAAATAGTTATTACTGCGCACACCAATTTTCCTACAAGATCATATAACAACACTTTTTTTCTTACATTGAACTGATTTTAGTTATGTCAAATATCATTATGTTCACATTTGCAGTCAACTAACTATCCTTATGTATGGGGTTTGCATTGTTTTAGACAGATCCATAGGAATCAGATTCAAATACCATTATGTTCACTAAAAAAACAAACGACAACTACTTCCAGTTTTCCGACATTACAAGATGACCAACCAGAAGTCCTATGTTTGCCTTGCAAAGGCAATTCCAGCAACGTTGGTGCTTTTGCTGGCTATGTCTGAAGGCATTTCAGGACTAACACAAGCTGAAGCTCTTTTTAGGTGGAAACAAAGTCTACCTGATCAACCCATTTTGGATTCATGGGTGATGAACTCCACTGCAACAACTCAAACTCCATGTTCATGGCGAGGTATCACTTGTGATTCCCAAGGCAGTGTCACTGTAATAAACTTGGCTTACACTGGACTTGCAGGTACCCTTCAAAATCTCAACTTGTCTGTTTTTCCCAACCTTCTTCGTCTTGATCTCAAAGTAAACAATCTCACTGGCACCATACCACAAAACATTGGGGTCCTCTCAAACCTTCAGTTCCTTGACCTTTCCACCAACTATCTCAATGGAACTCTTCCTCTTTCCATTGCCAATCTCACTCAAGTTTTTGAGCTTGATGTGTCAAGAAATGATATATCAGGGGTATTAGACCCTACCCTTTTTCCTGATGGATCAGACACCCCCAAAAGTGGCCTCATTGGTATCAGAAACCTTCTCTTTCAGGACACTTTGCTAGGTGGCAGAATCCCAAATGAAATAGGGAACATTAGAAACTTGACTACGCTAGCTCTTGATGGAAACAGCTTCAATGGCCCTATTCCTCCATCTCTAGGAAACTGCACGCATTTAAGCATTCTCAGAATGCCTCAAAACCAACTCTCAGGTCCTATTCCTCCAAGTATTGGTAAATTAACCAATCTAACCGATGTGCGTTTTTTCACCAACAACTTAAATGGTACAGTGCCCCCAGAATTTGGAAACTTGTCTTCCCTGATTGTGCTGCATCTTGCTGAGAACAACTTCGTTGGTGAGTTACCACCAGAAGTGTGCAAAAGTGGGAAACTTGTAAATTTTAGTGCAGCCTTTAATAGTTTCACTGGCCCAATTCCAAGAAGCCTTAGAAACTGTCCTTCCTTGTACAGGGTTCGACTTGAATACAACCGGCTCACAGGTTTTGCAGATCAGGATTTTGGAGTGTATCAGAACCTCACTTACATGGATTTCAGTCATAACAGGGTGGAAGGTGACCTCACTGCAAATTGGGGTGCCTGCAAAAACTTGCAATATCTCAGCATGGCTGGGAATGGAGTTAATGGCAACATTCCAAGTGAGATTTTTCAAAACCAACTACAAGAGCTTGACCTATCCTCCAACCATATATCAGGAGAGATTCCTTCACAGATTGAAAACTCCAACTTGTATGAATTAAATTTGAGTGGAAACAAACTTTCTGGCATGGTACCAGTAGAAATTGGAAAGCTTTCCAATTTGAGATCCTTAGACCTCTCTATGAACATGTTACTGGGACCAATCCCCAATCAGATAGGAGACATCTCCAACCTGCAGAATTTAAACCTTAGCAGCAATAACTTCAATGGCTCAATCCCCTACCAAGTTGGAAATCTTGCATCTTTACAAGATTTTTTGGACTTGAGTTACAATGCACTTTCGGGAGAAATTCCTTCTAATCTTGGGAAGCTTTCAAATTTGGTAAGCTTGAATATCTCTCACAACAATCTGACAGGTCCAATCCCTGACTCCCTTGGTAAAATGTTGAGTTTGTCATCCATCAACCTCTCCTACAACAATTTGGAGGGTCCAGTTCCTGAAAGTGGTGTATTCAACTCTTCTCATGCCGTGGATTTGAGCAACAACAAAAATCTATGTGGGAATGTTCAAGGTTTGAAGCCTTGTAATGTCTCTCTCACCAAACCTGGTGGTGGTGGATCAAGTAACAAAAAGGTTGTGATCCCAATAGTTGCATCCTTGGGAGGTGCTCTTGTTGTTTCTTTGGTGTGTGTTGGGATTGTTTTCTTTTGCTGCAAGAGAAAGTCAAGAGCTAGAAGACAGAAGAGTTCAATCAAAAAACTAAATCCATTTTCCATTTGGTACTTCAATGGCAGAGTTGTGTACGGAGACATAATCGAAGCCACAAAGAACTTTGACAACCAGTATTGCATTGGGGAAGGAGCATTGGGAAAAGTTTACAAAGCAGAGATGAAAGGTCAAGTATATGCAGTAAAAAAGTTGAAGTGTGATGCAGAAAACTTAGACATAGAGAGCATAAAAACCTTTCAGCATGAGGTAGAAGCGATGTCAGAAACACGCCACCGAAACATAATAAAACTTTATGGATTTTGCTCTGAAGGGATGCACACATTTTTAATTTATGAGTATATGAACAGAGGGAACTTATCTGACATGCTGAAAGATGACAAGGAGGCGTTAGAACTAGATTGGCCTAAGAGGGTTGACATTGTGAAAGGTGTAGCAAGCGCTTTGTCCTATATGCATCATGATTGTTCTCCAGCTTTAATTCACAGAGACATATCAAGCAAGAACATTTTACTCTCCTACGATCTTTCGGCTCATGTCTCAGATTTTGGAACTGCAAGGTTTCTGAAACAGGACTCACCTATTTGGACATCATTTGCCGGCACATATGGTTATGCTGCTCCAGGTGACCTTGTCTCACTCTTATTTATCTTTGAAATTTATTTTGTAAAATTTTGGTTCAGTTGAACATCTCATATCGACTAAAGGTAAAACGAGTTTATAATATATAAGTAGGTGCAAACCTTGTCTTACAAATTAGTTTTGTAAGGTTGAGTCAGACATAAAATCCACCTCTTAACATAATATCAGAGTCATGGATTAGGATCTATTCTAATGAGATTTGTTGTTTGTTGAGCCTACTGTGTGTCACTGACGATCGAGTTGTTACTGGATCACCCGTTAATGTCTAGTCTCATGTTCGAAATGTGTATTGTCTTAAAGATCACTTCTTAAGGGCCAGTTTGAAATTCAACTTGTTTGTTCTTTGGAGACTGACTAATATTCACTGTGCTGCAGAGCTTGCATACACAATGGCGGTGACTGAGAAATGTGATGTGTTCAGCTTTGGAGTTTTGGCTTTTGAGGTTCTCACGGGAAAGCACCCTGGTGACCTTGTTTCCTACATACAAAGTACCAGTGAACAGAAAATAAACTTCAAAGAGATTTTAGACCCTCGTCTCATGTCTCCTTCCAAGGACAATATTTTGAAGGAATTGGCATTGATTGCAAACCTTGCTCTTACATGTTTACAAACCAATCCTCAATCTCGACCAACTATGCGACACATAGCTCAACTCCTTGAAATGGATGCGTGCTGATATGAGATAGCACACAATTATTTATGTTTTTTCTTTCTTTTCTGTCATAGCAGTAAACAACTTTCAAATGCATATTTTTGTATTTGTCTATGTAGACACTTATCTTGTATCATATCATCCCTCATCACAGTGACTGTTTTTCCCCTTTCTGCATAGCAATTTATTGAATGAAATGGTTAGAATATTTTGTTCATGGCGATTTGTTCTGTTTCCATTGATTTGGCAATTGCACTTGCAAATGACCTTAGCTTACTTATTAGACCTTTCTGACAATGTTTGTAATTAAAAGCATTATAAATCATCTATCTACATCTGATAACACTTTAAATTAAAACTCGTTAAATTATGGTTAGGAACATTGGTTTGCACTTTCTATGTTATGTTCTTCTCTTCATTTCTAGAACCTGTCAAATCAGACGTAGAATAATATAAGTTAGGAAAACCCCACTTGAATCTATTTTCTCTGAGGATAACGATGGTAGGAGATGTATCAGTATCAGAATGTGAAATGAAAAAAGTCCACAAAGGCAGGAATATAAGAAAATAAAATATTTTAACTTCAATTTATGGAAATACAATACTTTTTTTACACCCATTTAACACTGCTCTTCACTGTCATTTACTCACTCTTCTTTCTTTAAAAATACAAAAAATAAATTTTATATTCAAGACATTGCATGTTGAAGGATCGAGAAATGTCTCTTATTCACTATGTTGCCCGGATACGGACACAGGTACGGATACGATACAGACACGGATACAGAGATATGGCTAAATTGAAAAAACATAAAACACGGACACGGCGTTTATATACATGTTAAGTTTGAAACTGTTAACTAACACATTGTTCACTAACACAAGAATAAATCCAATCTATCTATCTAATATCCAATATGCGAAAAGTAGTGATAGAATAAGATTTGTTTCTTATTTTAATCATCAAATTATGAGTTAAACAATACAGATCCTAATAATAAGGCTGGAATTTGACCTTTTCAAAACGAAGAACTAGTCCTGTCACCATTCATTTTCTTTTTCATGCCAGACTTGCTGTCATATATATATTTTTTATGTGACGATGAAACGAACGATTAATGAAGAATGGTTATTTTAATGCGATTCTCGTTTATGACAATCGTTGACTCAGTTAACGCGGAAACATCCAGGCCTAACGCACTGAAAGGTCTATTTAATTGAAGAAATTTGTAAACTGCGCAGAAACTAGGTATCAGAGTCAAGCAAATAATTGAATAAAATGCTTGAATATGAAGCATATACCACATATTTGGGTTAATATAAAGTTGACATGCGTTGATGAATGAGTTCACAATAACCACAGTAATGGCCTCTAAGACTAAGAGAAACATCCTTCTGCTTCTCTTTATTTGTTTTTTGTTCAGTTTTTCTGCTAAAGCAATTGCAGCGAGAAACCTTGCTGCTAATTATGCAGGTAAGTGAACTACTTCTCTAATAGATTTATCTTGAAATTATAATAATCATTGGAAGTCTCACGTCGACTTCATCATCGATTTTATAGGATTGAGTTAGACTTAAAGTTCACTTCTTATGTACAATGAATCTTAATATATTGAGATGCATGTAACTTTGTAGGTATAGATGATGAAAGGGGTGTGATTAGGAGAGGTCTTGGGAGTGCTCCATGTAAGAGGGGAAGAGAAACTTCTGAAGTGGTTGGAGGTGAAAGGAGACAAGGATACGATGTTCCACGTTGCCACAATTATCTGTGATTTATTTGCGGGGGTTGTTCTTTGTGTTGCAAATAAAAACAGACACATCACACGTAACTGTGATTTCTGCTACATGGTTTAGTTTGTGGTTACTCCTATATTTTTTACCTTTTCGTAAGTATGTGGTCACATTGGTGGAATGGTTTAAAACTAAGTTGCAATGTGAACAATGGTTAAAGTTTTATCAGTGAATGTATTTATTTGGTACTTTTGGAATTTGGTAATTTTATTTACTTTTCTGGTGGAGAGTGCATATATGTCACTCTTGCTGAAGTCAATGCAATCTCCTATGATACCGTAATATTGTTTTCTCTTCTTTTTTTTTCTCGTAGCATTTTTTTTTATTGGAGTGAGTTTAATTTGATTATTATTTTGTGACTTAAACATTTCTGAATTGAGTTCAATTAACCATGGATCGGTAGGTTGGATGTGACTTAAAAATATTTTATTTTTTAATTCAATTTTTATATATTATATGGTCAGAGGATTAATTCGACTTTTTCTTAGTAATATAATTAAGGTATTTATTTATTTCATTAAATATTATTATAAATAAAAAACCAAAAATAAAATAATAAATTAAATATTTGAATTATTTAAATATTATTGAATAATATTATAATTTAAAAAAATTATCAACTTAGGTAATTAAAAATAGTAAATATATAATAAAAACTATAAAAAATAGTAGAAAATGATAAAGGATGATTGTTGTTGGTTTATTATGGAGCAATCAATCTCTAATCCAACTCAATCTCATTAATTTCACAGATCAAGTGATTCAAATTCAGTTTGACTCATATATAAGAAAAATTAAATTTTTTTCAAGACTCAATTATGTGATGAATTGATTAATTCACGAGTTTGAAGCAATACTTTTATTTGAGATTATACGGTGAGATAAATAAAAATATACTTTTGAAATATAATTAACATATCTAATTATTTTTTGTTTAAGTTAAGTTTATATGATTAGAATGCATGATGAATTTCAAACTTATTCAATTTTTTTTTCTACAAATTTATTGGTTAATTAAAAGAGGAAATTGATATTTGGCACCATCGACTTTGACTAATGCCCAATATGGAATCCAGTAACATTTTCAGAGAAATAGAGGGTTTGCACTATTTTTTTTTGGGCTATTTTACATTTATAGTTCATTATATACAGAAAATCATTGATCTTATTACGTTCATGGTTATGCATATTGTAAGTACACAATTATACCTATCAGGAATAGTTAAAGTGTGAATCAAAAGTCTCACATTAGACAAAAAAGATAAAGTTAAACACTATATAAGAATAAAGATCTATAATAATTGCCTTAAGGTTTTGAGGTAAAAGTGGTATCAAATACCTTATATATGTGTAAAACCAATGTCATATATATATATATATATATATATATATAACCACAATCTCTCAATGACCATAACCAATATGAAAAAATATATATAACCCAACAGTGGTATCAGAGTCGATAGTTTAGAGTGACTGACCGCATAACCATACCACATTGGATAGAAAAGACAAAATTAAACACTATCTAAAAATAAAGACCCATAACACTATTGCCTTAAGGTTTTGTTGTAAAACTGGTGCCAAATACCTTATATGTGTAAGACTAATGTCATATAACTATATGAAACCACAATCTAATAATCAATAAGTATAACCATAACCCATATATGAAAGAATATATAATCCAACTATACCGATACGGTCTAATAGAAAAGGCTTATATAGCATATTACAAATAGAAGGATTAATTATTTGTTTGGAAATTGGAATAAAAAGATAGTAATACGATAGTTAAGAAAAGTGAAGTGATGTAAAGGTGAGAACTAAGTGACATCATCACGGTCGATGTGCATGCACACATGCAGGGTTGGTGGAAATCTGTTTTGGCGGCATCACTCTCTCTCAGAATCCCTGTTGAAGACGAAGATTTAAGTGAAGAAGGACCTTCGCATAACTGAGTAGTCAATTTTAAACGTAATGATTAAACCATTCTCATATAAACCATAAACGCGTTCCTATATTGTCAACTATGCCACCAAGGTCGTCGGGGACAAAACAAAGCCCATAAATGTCTCCATGAAACAAACCAAAATCATGCATCCACACTTTGACAGAGATACAACAGGAAAAACGAAGATAAATGACAGTGATGTATAACATGATCAAAATCTAAGAGAATGAATATTAATGGCTATTTATATGGTCGGAGAGTGATCAAATGTAATTATTCCAAAACAAGTAAGGAGTTTCTGATCAACATTACAATGAATAACCATACGTGTTATGCATTAGCAATCCCAGCTATGGTGGTGCTTTTGCTGGCTCTGTGTGAAGCCACTTCAGGGTTAACACAACTTGAAGCTCTTTTTATGTGGAAACAAAGCCTACCCAACCAACCCATTTTGGAGTCGTGGGTGATGAACTCCACTGCAACAACTCAAACTCCATGTTCATGGCGAGGTATCACTTGTGATTCCCGAGGCAGTGTCACTGTCATAAACTTGGCTTACACTGGACTTGCAGGTACCCTTCAAAATCTCAACTTGTCTGTTTTTCCCAACCTTCTTCGTCTTGATCTCAAAGTAAACAACCTCACTGGTCTCATACCACAAAACATTGGGTTGCTTTCAAACCTTCAGTTTCTTGACTTTTCCGACAACTATCTCAATGGCACTCTGCCTCTTTCCATTGCCAATCTCACTCATGTTTTTGAGCTTGATGTGTCAAGAAATGATATATCAGGGGTGTTAGACCCTACCCTTTTTCCTGATGGATCAGACACCCCCAAAACTGGCCTCATTGGTATCAGAAACCTTCTCTTTCAGGACACTCTGCTAGGTGGAAGAATCCCAAATGAAATAGGGAACATTAGAAACTTGACTCTGCTAGCTCTTGATGGAAACAGCTTCAATGGCCCTATTCCTCCTTCTCTAGGCAACTGCACGCATTTAAGCATTCTCAGAATGCCTCAAAACCAACTCTCAGGTCCTATTCCTCCAAGTATTGGTAAATTAACCAATCTAACCGATGTGCGCTTTTTCGACAACAACTTAAATGGTACTGTTCCCCAGGAATTTGGAAACTTGTCTTCCTTGGTTGTACTGCATCTTGCTGTGAACAACTTCGTTGGTGAATTGCCACCAGAAGTGTGCAAAAGTGGGAAGCTTGTAAATTTTAGTGCAGCCTTTAATAGTTTCACTGGCCCAATTCCAAGAAGCCTTAGAAACTGTTCTTCCTTGTTCAGGGTTCGACTTGAATACAACCAGCTCACAGGTTTTGCGGATCAGGATTTTGGAGTGTATCAGAACCTCACTTACATGGACTTCAGCTATAACAAGGTGGAAGGTGGCATTTCTGCAAATTGGGGTGCCTGCAAAAGCTTGCAATTTCTCAACATGGCTGGAAATAGAGTAAGTGGTCACATTCCAGCTGAGATTTTTCAGTTGGACCAACTCCAAGAACTTGACCTATCCTCCAACCAGTTGTTAGCACAGATTCCACCACAGATAGGAAATTCCTCCAACTTGTACAACTTAAATTTAAGTCACAACAATCTCTCTGGTGTGTTACCACCAGAAATTGGAAAACTTTCCAGTTTGAGGTCCTTAGATCTGTCCATGAACGTGCTGTTGGGATCAATCCCAAAGCAGATAGGGGACATCTCCAACTTGCAGAATTTAAATCTCAGCAACAACAAATTCAATGGCACAATCCCCTACCAAATTGGAAACCTTGCAGATTTACAATACTTTTTGGATTTGAGTTACAATTCACTTTCAGGAGTTATTCCCGGTGATCTTGGAAGGCTTTCAAATTTGATAAGCTTGAATATCTCTCACAACAATCTGTCAGGTTCTATTCCTCATTCCCTCAGCCAAGTGCTGAGTTTGTCAGAAATCAACCTCTCCAACAATAATTTGGAGGGTCCAGTTCCTGAAGGTGGCATATTCAACTCTTCTTATTCCCTGGATTTGAGCAACAACAAAGATCTCTGTGGCCACATTCAGGGCTTGAGTCCTTGTATTGTTTCTCTCTCCAAACCTGAGGGTGGATCAAGTAAAAGAAACAAGGCTGTGATCCCTATTGCAGCTTCCCTGGGAGGTGCTCTTTTTATCTCTCTGGTGTTAGTTGGGATTTTTTTCTTCAGCTGCAAGAGAAAATCAAGAGCTCCTAGGCAAAGAAACTCGTTCAGTAGACTGAATCCATTTTCAATTTGGTACTTCAATGGGAGAGTTGTGTATAGAGACATAATTGAAGCTACCGAGAACTTTGATAGCCGATATTGCATTGGGGAAGGAGCACTGGGAAGAGTTTACAAAGCGGAGATGTCAGGAGGTGAAGTTTTTGCTGTAAAAAAGTTGAAGTGTGATTCAGACAACTTAGACTTTGAGAGAATAAAATCCTTTGAGAATGAGGTAAAAGCCATGACTGAAACACGCCACAGAAACATTGTGAAGCTTTATGGATTTTGCTCTGAAGGGGTTCACACCTTTCTGATTTATGAGTACATGGACAGTGGGAACTTATCTGACATGCTGAGAGATGAGAAGGGAGCATTGAAGCTGAATTGGCACAAAAGGGTTGAAATTATCACAAGTGTAGCAAACGCTTTGTCCTACATGCACCATGATTGCGCTTCACCTTTAATTCACAGAGACATATCAAGCAAGAACGTTTTGCTGTCATTCGATCTTTCAGCTCATGTCTCAGATTTTGGAACTGCGAGGTTTCTGAAACCAGATTCTCCCCTTTGGACATCATTTGCCGGCACATATGGTTATGCTGCTCCAGGTAACTTTGCCTCACTCTTCTTTGTATCAAATTTATTAGTACATTTTGAAATACCAAGTACAACTTTCTAGTTCTTATTGTTGGAAACCTAAGAAAGAGTCCAAGTCTAACATCTATAAAAATGACACAGTTGACGATGAAAATTCATAAATTCATTGTCTTAAGGTTTTGAGTTATTGTTATTATTGATTGTGGTGCAGAGCTAGCTTACACAATGGCAGTGACCGAGAAATGTGATGTGTTCAGTTTTGGCGTTTTGGCTTTGGAGATTCTGACGGGAAAGCACCCTGGTGATCTTGTTTCCTACATGCAAAGTTGTAGTGAACAGAAAGTAAACATGAAAGAGATTTTAGACCCTCGTCTCATGCCTCCTTCCAAGAACAATATTTTGAAACAAGTGGATTTGATTGTCAACATGGCTCTTTCATGTTTAAAGACAAACCCTCAATCTCGACCAACCATGCGAAGCATAGCTCAGCTGCTTGAAATGGAGACTGCAGAGATATAAGTTTTTTTTTTTCTTTCTATTTAAGGAACAACTTGTTATAAATTAGAGTGGTTTTATATGTGAATTGTGCTTTGAATAATTCGTGGCTTATATAAGGTAAAGTTTTAGTTTGTTTTAATTTGAGAAGATGCATAGAGAGTGTGGATTAAACTAGTTTGGTTTGTGACATGTTTATTTGCATAACTGGGCAAGAAAGTTGATTCAGATACAAGTAGACTTAGATTCTTCATTATCTGCAAATGGGCAAATTGATATCAAAAGTCAAATAAACATACTAAGTTCGCATTTTGAAGTAATTTGAACTTCTCGTCTCAATGTATGACTTAGAGTGTTGCATTCTCAACAAAAGGAGAAAAAGGAATATCAAGTGAAAAAGTCAAAATCTAACCAAAGACTTTGCACTGGTTTATAGTACATTGCTTATTAACATGATCTTCACCACACAAAACACAACTTTGCACTGGTTGAGGTTGAATAATCCCCTAAAGTTCGTTGTCCTTCATTTGTTCCAGCCATATCCACCTCTTCTTCTTGATTTGATGATTCGATATGAAAGTGATATGAGAAATTTGTTGTGCTTTCTGCTTATGTGGAGGAAACTTGTCTTGCTCCTTTTTGAAAAGTCTTCTCATGATACTGTTGATTCTCGGTTGTCCTTTCAATTTCTGAATCATACGATAATTATCAGCTGGAATCCTACCTCTTATGTACAATAGAGAAATACTAGAAAGAAAGAGTTAAACAGTGTAAAATAATAAAGATATTTTTTTTCTTTTTAAATAACAAATTAAAACCAATTAAACATAAATCGACAAACAAACAATTAAACTAAACACAATAAAAACTTGATATTTAGAAATTTTTATTATTAAATTCGCATTAATCAACAATATTCTGATGTTATATAACATCAAATAGTGTTTGTGTAGCTTATGAATTAATCAATACAAATACTAATAATAATAAGGCTGGAATTTGACCTTTTCAAAAGGAAGAACCGGTCCTGTGTATTCAATATTCATTTTCTTTTTTCATGCCATATATATATATATATATATATATATATATATATATATATTATGTGATGATGAAACAAGGATTAATCAAGAATGGTATTCTAATCGACAACAGTGTGATTTTTCTCATTCATGGCACTCATTGACTCAGTTAACGCGGAAACATCCAAGCCTAATGCAGTCAGAGATCTATTTAATTGAAGAAATTTGTAAACTGCGCAGAAACTAGGTATCAAAGTCAAGCAAATAATGAAATAAAATGCTTGAATATGAAGCATACACCACAGATTTGGATTAATATAAAGTTGACATGCGTTGATGAGTGAGTTCACAACAACCACAGTAATGGCCTCTAAGACTAAGAGAAACACCCTTCTGCTTCTCTTTATCTGTTTGTTGTTCAGTTTTTCTTCTAAAGCAATTGCAACAAGAAAACTTGCTGCTAATTATGCAGGTAAGTGAACTATTTCTGTAATAGATTTACCTTCAAATTATAATAACCATGTCGGAAGTGTTACGATTTTGTGAAGTTGAATTAAGTTTAAAATCCACTTCTTATGTACCATTAATTTTAATATAATGAGATGTATGAAATTTTGTAGGTTCGAACGATGAAAGAGGTGTGAGTAGGAGAGGTCTTGGGAGTGCTCCATGTACGAGGGGAAGAGAAACTTTTGAAAAGAGACCATATGATAATCCACGTTGCCACAATTATCTGTGATTTATTTTGCAATATGTGTTGCAAATAAAAACAGATACATCACATGTAACTGTGATTTCTGCTACATGCTTTAATTTGTAGTTACTCATATTGTTTTACCGTAAAATTTGTATATAAGTATGTGTGGTCAGATTGGTGGAATGGCTTAAAATGAAGTTGTAATGTGAACAATCGGTTAAAGTTTTAACAGTGAATCTATTTATTTGGTAGTTTTAGAATTTAGTTTTTATTTACTTTGCTTACGGGAAGTGTGTATTTCATTGCTGTTGAGGTCAAATAATAAGATATAGAACCTCTCCTAAAAGACCGTAATTCTGTTTTCTTCTTTTTCTTTTTTCTTAGCAAATTCTTTTACTTAGTAACTTTAATCGGATTTATTTTTTGTGATTTAAAAATTTTGTAATTTAATTTATAAGTTGGTGGTTTAGATGTGTCGAATTACTTTATTTTGTTTTTTTTTAAATCTATTTTTTATATTGTATGATATTCAATTTATTATTTAGTAATAATATAATTAAATTATTCATTATTTCATTAAATATTGTTACAAAATTACAAGTTAAAAATTAATGTGTTAATACGTATAATTATAATTGGATAAACAAATAAATTAAATATTTAAAATATTTAAATATTATTAAATGATATTCTAATTATATAATTAGAAGTAATAAACTTTGAGTCTTATATGAAGTTGTTAATTATACATGTCATTATCAAGTTCCACGTCATGCTTGCCAAAAACTATACAAATGCGGTTTAATTTATATATAACAATCTTGAATTCTAACATTCAAAAAGATGTTATACTAATGACTCCTGAAGAGACTAAATTAAAAAAAAAAATGGTATAGTGAACAATAAACAAGCATTGTATTACATATAAGAGAGTTGTGATTTCATATATCGAACGATAAAAAAAGTATTAAAGAAAGAAAAATATACTTTAAAAACTTAATTTTAACTACTTTCTTTTTTATGATGTTGATATCTTTTAAATAATTTTAAAATATAAAGTGACGAGAAGTCATTTTGAAAATATCAACTCATATTAAAATTTAGTTATTAAAAATATATTTTTATTAATAAAAAAAATTACGATAAATAGGATTTATCCTTGCATGCACGATGAGAATGCGATTTACACTGTGGTTGTGATTTTATGGCACCAAATGGACGCAAATTTCCCTACAGACAGAAGAAAAAAATGAGCAAGTTGATGCAGCAAGTCAAAAACTGCGTCTAAATTGAAAAATGAAAGCAAATGTTATTTGATTTGTGCAGAGTATAAAGAAAAGGAAAGAAAGCGAAGATATGCATATGCGTTGAGTAGCAGGAAGCAACGATCGAACCTTGATGGCTTCTAAGACCATTATCTGTGTACTTTTCTTTCTTTGTTTGATCTTCAATTTTTCTACCAAAACAATATCAGCACCAAATAAAGTTGCTCTTGATGCTGCTTCTCAACTCAATGCAGGTAAGTGGTGATGAACCTTTTCTTAACCTTTTCTTAATTTGCATACACACAGAGAGATATATGAAGAAATGAACTTGTAGGGTCAGATGAGAGTGGTGAGAGTAGAAAACAGCGTCCAGAATGTAAGGGCAAAAAGGGGCAACAAGGTCACTCCAAGGATCAACCAATTTGCCACAATTATCTCTGATCTATTTTATGGATGAACTGCACAAACAATACATTCTTTCTTGCTTTTATAAAAGATATTTTGATTATTAAATTTTAAAAATTTTCTTTTACAACATAAGATATTATTTTTTAAGTGATTTTAAAATATTAAAAATAAAAAAATAAAAAATCACTTAAAAAATATTACTTAAAATTGTAAGAGAAAGTTGTCAAAATTTAATAATAAGAAAATCATACAAAATCTATTGTTTCTTCTTTCTCATTTCTTTAACGTAATTTCTGTAATTTCAGATAAGCTCAGAGTTAAACCTTATATTGTAAGTTTTTGTCGATTTAATTGATGGTTTTTTTTTTTTAATGTAAGATTCATTACAAAATTGTGGTGTGAATTTAACCTCAGATGGGATTAAAATCACTTTTGATGGGTCGTTTATCATCATGATTCATGATTAGGTAGATATTACATAGAGTTTAATTATAACTCATAACATATTAATCACTTGATATCTTTCTCTAGTATATTAGAAAGATTGTAACTCGGAAATAAAATTTTGTTAAATATTTTTCTCTAGGATTTATTTATTGCATACACTTATACAAAAAAGAAATACGTGAAATTCTTAATGCTCGAAAGCAAAGATGATACCTGAAAACAAAAAAAAATTACAAAAGGAAAATATTTTATAATAAATTAAATAGTTTTATTTACATTTAAATTTTTAAATAAAAGTGTATATATATATATATATATATATAATTTTTTCTCAGTGTAGGCCCATTATGTGTTTTGGTCCAAGCTACGGGTCCATTATAAAATCAAGAATTCCGGCCGTTGAAAGTTGAAAGTAGGGTTTAGAGTGAGTGGTTGTGTTCAAAATCCACTCTTTGGTAGAATATTTCTGTCCTTTTTTATTTCCTTTTGTAAAAAATTTTTTAGAAAAAATATTATTATGTAATTTAGTCCACAAATGATAAATGTTACGGATTATGTCTTTTTCTCTTATGAGATTTGAAAAATTAAAGAGTTTAATTTCAAAAGTTAAAATTTCTCTACTCCATATAATAACTCTGATGATTAAAAAAAAAATTACTATTACATATAAATTTAATATTTCTAACTAAAGTTATTAGTTACCAATTAGTTATATCTAAGTATTATTTAAGGAAAAATGATAAACTAATAAAATGACATACTTAGTTCTTAAAACATTAAAAGCCATGCGATATAGTCCCTCATATATTAAAAAACAAACATTAAATTAGTCTCTCAATATTAATAAATATATCAAAGAATTAAATTGATGGATGTGATACTTTTGAAATTAAATTAATGGCTTATTAGAATTTAATAAGCTATTAATCTCTTATATACCACTCAATGATGTTTGTGTATAGCTTATTAATTAATGAATACAAATTGCAATTAGGGCGGAATATGACTTTTTCAAAGTGGGTTTAATATTATTTTCCTCTTCACTACACTTTAAATAAATTTTCAACCTTATGATATGAAGTTTTGTTACGTTATTAAATCTAGTACATCTTAAAATAAATTAACATATTTATTATACACTATTTTAATTAACAACACTGTGTGCTTGTCATTTATGGCATCCATTGACTTCACAAATTATTACAAACTTTTCAACCACCACATATATTCCTACATATTCACTATTTACATAATATACAATTCAGACTTTTTTTTATTTATTTTAACAGAAAAAAATCCAGACTATTATAAAGGTGGCATACATTCAAAATAATATATTTTATTAAATTAAAAATTTAAACAGATATGCTATATTTTTATTCAATTTACTTCTTTTCATCATCTGTTTTCTATTTATGTCACCAAAAAAACAAAATATGCACAAACATATGTAGAAGGTCATCTGAAATGAAATGAAATGAAATATACACACAATATTATGAATATAACATTTTCAGTAATGATTTTAAACAATTTTATCTCTCATAACTTTCTTTTCAATTTACTTTCTTTCACGTGTATTTCGATTACGACTCCTTTTCTTTTTTTCTCTTCGTATATTGAATAGAAAATCAAGTTATGAATAAAAGATGTTAAATGTTCATTATTCTAAAATTTCTACAGAAAAAAAAAATGAAAGTTCATATAGTTTATCAAAATTAATAATAATATTTCTTATTTATAAATTAAAATTAAAATTTGTCGGTAACGAAATCTGTCATATCATAGCTACCATAGAAACACGCATGCAATGCTAAACACGATTAGCTGGAAGCGTAAGTTATAATAAACTATTTTCACATTCTTAATTAATCATACATAATGTCTTCAATTATCTCAGTTTCATTCAAATTTAATTCAAACAACACTATTAAAGGTTGATTAATCCGAGTAGTAAAAATGTACTCTGATCTACTCTTATTTTTAGATTCAATCATGAACGTGCTATTTTTATTTAACTTTAAAAGATAATTTTAAAATATAAACAATATCCATAAGTTATTAAAAAGAATGATTAAATATGTTTTTTGTCCTCAACTTTCAATGAATTTTAGAATTAATTCATTTCGAAACTTTGAACCAATTTAGTCCTTCATCTTTCGAAATACGTGAATTTAGTCATTTTAATAAAATTTTATTCATTTATTTGATGTTTCGTACACATTTTAGAATTGTATTTGAATTGTTTATACTGTTTGACACATTTTTGCTTTAATGTTAAGTCAAATACTATTATGAAACACGTTTAAAATGCAAATAAACTTAACAAAGTTTGATTAAAATGACTAAATTCACGTATTTCGAGAGATGAAAGACTAAATTGGTCTAAAATTTTTAAATAAATTAATTCCAAAACTCACTAAAATTTAAGAGACAAAAAGATATTTAACCCTAAAAAGAAAGATAACACAAACAAAAACATAACATTTGTAGCTTACCATGAATATTTAGAGGATAAGAAAAAAGGTTGTTATATATAGTGTTGCTCAATCTTAATTAAATGATACTTAAAAAAAATGTTGTTCTTGATTCTCCAATGGAACTCTTTAATGAAATTGATGTGGAGTGGATTGTCTAAAAATCAATCTTTTTAAATCAAGATTTGTCCTCATTGGTATTATCATTAGTAGATTGATATCATAAAACTGAACAAATATGGATTATGGTGGATCAATATATCCGAACATGATTTACAGTATCAACCAAATAACAATAACAAATTTACTAATGGATTTATCTTGTCACACTATCCAATGCACGTGCCACGAATCATCCAAACAAAACACCGACACAAGTACATTTATTTCGTACACTATCAAATATAATTTCCTTCTATTATAATTATATACTTTATTCTGATTTTTGTGATGATTAATCAAACTCTTACTTAGATTTTAGATTTCCAATCCCCATATATGATGATGGTATTGTGTTTTTTGTTTGAATTAACCAAAAAATATATATTTAGGGTTGAATTTTTGCAGGGCACAGCTCAGAGTTGTGGGTCATATAGCCCTACACAAAGATTTTGCCACCAAAGGAAGGTGATGCCATTAATTAAGATAGATTTATGGAGAAAAATCAGGTCAACGCAGAGGTTGACTTGGATCATAAATGATTACTATAAGGGTTGACTATGGATATATTAAAAAAAAAGGGAAAGAAAAGTTGAGATGGAGTTGTAGTGACGAAGAACAAAATCTTTGGTCTCACATGACATGATTTTTAACAACTATTGTGACGGTGTTCTTAGTATTCTTAATCTTTGTTTTCCACGTACCACGGAACACATAGTTAACCTCAAAATATATCACTCAATCTACCTTTTATCTCTTCCCCTAATTTCTTTTGTTGTTAAAATGTTAAATTATGTCAGTGCTTTTACTCTATAATGTCCAAATGGTTAATATCAATTTCAGTGCGTTGTGACGTGATCATAAAATAAAGGGTTAAATATATTTTTGGTCCCTTAACTTTCAATAAATTTTGAAATTAGTCTATTTCAAAATTTTGGACCAATTTAGTCCTTCATCTTTTGAAAAATGTGAATTTAGTCATCTTAATCAAATTTTGTTAGGTTTATTTGATATTTCGTACGCATTTTAGAATTGTATTTGAGTTGTTTATATTGTTTGACACATTTTTGCATGTTAAGTCAAATACTATTATGAAACGTATTTGAAATGTTAAATAAACTTAACAAAATTTGATTAAAATGACTAAATTCACATATTTCGAAATAGACTGATTCCAAAATTCACTAAAAGTTAAGGGACCAAAAACATATTTAACCCTAAAATAAATCCATTGGTTAAGAAAAATAAAAAACCACATATTATATTATATTATATTATATTATATATATATATATATATATATATATATATATATATATATATTTTATATATTTTTTTGAAAATAAAAAAAAAATATTTTTTTTTTTATAGAGATTAAAAAAAAAAAAA
>Ga0099822_1004056_pt1 | contig 18963 bp, 12 predicted proteins | sample CowpeawhiteBW_FD_76839 | JGI IMG/M metagenome (GOLD analysis project Ga0099822, IMG submission 76839) | Root nodule microbial communities of legume samples collected from California USA - Cow pea white BW | ecosystem: Host-associated > Plants > Roots > Nodule | place: USA: California | collected...
AAAAATAAAATAATATATATATTTATATATATTTTTTTATAAATATATTTTTATATAAAAATTATATATATGATATATATATATAATATAATAAAATATATTATATATTTTTTATATATATGTATATATATATATATATATATATATATATATATATATAAATGATAATGCAATAAAAAGTTTAACATAAATTTAATATTTTTTTTAATATGTTACAAATATATTTAAATTATTAACTTATTTAAAAATTATAATAAATGATAATTTTCTACAATTGTATAAAATTTCAATAAATCAAATTACATATGACATTTTAACTTTTGTATACTAATTAATTTTAAGTTTATAAGCATAATCTTAAATCAATCCTAAACCTAATATACAAAGCAGAGCATGCATGAAAATTAAGAAAACATTAAATTAAATCAATCATCATGCATATTCAATTCTACTAAATTAAAACATGTGTTTTTAATCAACACCTATAGATATATTTACTCCCACAAAAACATGCATTTCATTCAAAAACGAATGAGGACCAACACTAGGAAAACAACACCCGGTGACTTCATATAGGACAACAACACACAGTGAATTCATAGACAATTTTTGAGAGTTTAAGTAATATGTTAAAAATTTATATATTTAATCATTGTTATAAATGAAAAAAAAAAGGATCATTGACATCATGCTTTATAATAGGTGAAGAAATTGAAATTTTTGTGTTTTCATCTTCACATGTATTACTTTTAAAAAATAATCTATTCTTTTATTCTATTTAAAGTATAACTATTTAAAAAAAGTTAAAAAATAAAAAATAAACTATTAAAATTTAATTAAATATTGAGAGATGTAATTACTAAAAAAAATTTATGATAATCAAGTCATACTTAAAAATAATTATGAAAAAAAAAATAATAATTAACTTTTTTTCTTTTATGTTCATGTGAAAAATTATTATACAAAATACTCATGAAATAAAAAAAATATGAAACTTATATTTTAGTATCAAACAAGAGAGAATTTTTTTTTTTCATAATGCAAAACATGTGAGCAGAAGTAATGACTCTCTATTTAACTTCCCTATTGTTATTTTCAAAAACAAACAAAAAATGTAAAAGAATGGAAGATGAATAGAAACATAAATAAATCAAGAAGAAAAAGGAGAGAAAAAATATATATTAATTAGTTTTTTATTATATTTAATTTTATGTTTTACTTGTTATTAACATTGAATGACGTGTTTCATTAAAAAATTAAATTATATAAAAAAAAATTAAATATCCATATAATTTAATTTCCTTAAATTGTCATTATACATAAAAGGGGAAAGAGGGAACCCTATTACATAGGTTTATGTAAAACTAACATAGGGTAACCACACACGGTTACCCCTAACTACTCTAACAAGAAGCACACAATTTTAAAATGATAGTTTAGGATCAATTTAAACCACTTTACCCGTAGTAGTGAACAAAAGAAAAATTACATAGGAATCTCAAACATTACCTACGCTTGTTGTGTGGACCAGCACAACTTTCTTATCCCATATCTGTTTCGAGAGAAAATGACATAGAGAACTTGAGGTAATCGATATAAGCATTGCATTAGTATAGTGCCTTAAAAAGACAATAATTATTCTCCTTTCGATATGCTAAAAAGTGTTGTGTTATCTGGTTTTCAAATTTGTTCAATAATTCGTATTTTTATAAATAAGATCAATAGTATATTTAAATTCTTTAATTCTAAACAATAATCATTACAATGCTTTGGTTCCATAATGACTCCAGATCAGCAAGATGATTACACAGGAATGGATTTTATTACATCATCATTTCGATACCCAAATTTAACGGTTATTAAATTTTTATTTCAATATATCCGTCGTGACTGTAGTCCTACTTATTTATGATGGTTTTATTATCAATTAATTATATTTTATAAAATTATAAAAATATATTATTATCAAATATTTAATATCAAAAGAATAAAAAAATGTTTTTTTAATATTAATTTTTTTAATATAAAATATTTAAAAAAAAATAAAATTTAATAATTTAAAATTAGAGTACCAAATAAAATGTTATAAGAAACGATACATTTTTTAAATTTGCTAATATTAGTGAAACTGTGAGACCCTCTCTTTTTCCTTTTCTGAAAACACTAACAATAATCTGCCTCCACACCACTCCTTCTTCTGCAATCCTTCTCTCTGCTTCCTTATTTTCCTCAGAGAAAGCTTGAGCTCTTGTCCTCCCTCTGAAGTCTTTTCCTTTTTTCTTGTTGCAACAGGTAAGCTTGGAGTCAGTGTAGAACCCTCCCTTCCAACTGAGCATTCCTCTCCTCTCGTAAGTTAAATTTTAGTTCTCAATTTCTGTAATCTCACCCTTGCCTGAGTTGAAATTCAGGTCTCATTCTTCTTTGTGGGTCTGCATTCCATTTCCTTAGGTTTTGTAGGGTTGTGGTGTCCTTTTGTTAGGAGTTTTCTTCTCTACGAGCCAGTGGTTGTCTAAAGGTAAGAGAAGGTAAGAGAAGTTATCTGTTTTTTCTAAATTCACTTAGAAATAATCTTTTAACGAATTGGGTTGCCTAAACTGGTGCTGGACTGATACTTGGATCACTTGTTTACACTGAATTGAGGTTTTGTTTGAATTCCTCGGTTTTTACATGCGAGATCAGATTGGGAATCTGATGTTTTCGTCTAGGCGAGTAGCTCTCGCCTGAATGAAAATACTAAAAATTCATCTCGGTTTCCTGTTCAAATTGTTGCCTAGACTAGCGAGTTTCGCTTTAGCGAGTTTCGCTTTAGCGAGAGGCAATCTCGCCTAAACGAAAATGCTCAGCCTAAGTCTCTGTTTGAATATTATTATTCAGTTAAAACTATTTCCAAACAAATTATTGTTGTTATAAACAATGTGTGTGTAATAAACAAAATTATAGTTGTGTTATTTTTATATTCAAAAGTTATCTAAACAACTATGAGAGGACAATATTATTTAATTACATTTATAAATTATAGATACAACCGTGATATATATATATATATATATATTAATTAGTAATCTGGTCCACCAATAATTTAATGTTGAATGGAGTATTAAAATATAAATATAACTTTTAATTAAGATTACATTTACTTTGCATTCTATTTGTATTTTATCGTCATCGTAATTAATTAAATTTGAATTGATCGAAAAAGTTAAGTAATTAAAATCTTTTTATCATCGTACAACAACTTTTTAGATTAGCGCCTTTTTAGGTGTCTACATATATCAAACCACACAATAATATATTTTGGCTTCAAGCAATAATGGCCTACAACACACAAGCAAAACCAATTTTTATCAAACAAAGTATGTTCACACCAAAAAAACCAGGATGTTAAGTGGCACAAGTTTCTATTTTTACAAACATTTCAGATTCAAGTTTTACTATATAATTTACTTTTGTTTTCTTTTTGAAGGATTAAAGAATAAACTGTTATATTGTCCAAATTAGATGATGATTTTGTAATTTTCCCTTTATTATATCTGTCAAAGTGTCCCTATTTAAGAAATTTGTAAAGATTCATTTATGTTTTTTTTACTAATTTGTTGTTGTTTATAAATATTAACAAGTTATATTGTTTTTACAGAACTTACTTATTCTGTAAGAAATGTATAACAATATTTTTAATTTTACGATTTCAGCTACAAACTTTGAAAGTTTTCTAATATGGAAGACGAAAAGCACAACCAAATACTGACTCCGTCAATGATTTTTTTAATCAAACAACATCGACAGAAGGCAAAGGTAGATTAAAAATAATACTTATTATTACGGTACACTATATACATGCATATATTTATTAAATGGATGAATAAAGATAGTCAATGTTGGATAAGTTATGTTTACTCGGTATTACGGTACACTATATACATGCATATATTTACTACAAATGATGTACAACATTTTACACCAGACAATGAAGAGGAAGAACATGAAATAGAAGATGAAAACCATTTGACTTTGTTGTCCATGTCAAGATATGACACTAATATCTAAATACTTTTTGTTTTGTTGAATACACACACAACACACACATATAAGTACACATAAAAAACCAAACAATATAATAGTAGCATGTGACCAATTATGATACAAAAGCACTTTACTATTTTACTAAAAGTCAACAATGGAATAATATAAAGAATTAACTAACATCAAATATGTCTATAAAGTGAAATGTACACATACATCCTATGTTTTTAAATTAATTTTTACAAAACAAATTTGTTACTAAATCTCCATTAGTCTACTTAGATTATTGTCATGAAATCGCCCTTCTTGGATGAAACTCTAATCTTGATGGTATCTCTTTCTTAAAAACCATTACAGATGCCGAATAGTTTCCATCCAGAACCTAAGTAACACTGTTTTGGATGGACCAACCCACCTTATATTGCAAAACCAAACCTCTCCTTTGTCATTGTATAAAATATATCTAATCCTATTCTTCTTCGGGGCTTGCCTTGCAAAGTCTGCTTCCAAATATTGACATGAAAAAAAAAGTTAGACATTACATGTACTCCTGCAAAACTATAAACTATACATATGTGATATCGCAAAATTATTTACCAATGATCATGACTTGGCATCATTGCCAGACAGAGTTTTATCTATTGAATAGAAGAAATTCGCAGGATCGTACTCCTCATGGAAATAACGTCGTTGAACTTTTGGTGGATTGGAGCAGTAAAAAATATCTTTGTATACATCAGAATATATTCTAAACTGAAAACTATTATCTCCTATATATTTGAAATGAATAGTATGAGGACTCTTAAACTTATAATAACCAACCATTTGCAAAACACCTCTACTAGTTTGTAAGGATCCACATTCATTTTCTTCTACCATCATAATGTATTGTCTACCGGATGGATCTATCATTCTTCCTTCTCCTACAACCATTTCATCTTTCCAAAAATGAAGAAACATATCATTCAGAATAATGAAATCATGTAAACAAGACATCAATGTTAATCAAGTCATCTATATAACAGTGAAAAAAAAATACAACATATTCCATGAATTTTTACCTTCTTTAGTTTGAGGGCACTTCCAAAACAGTTGAAGAAGTTTTTGGAAAAAACAGTTGTCACTCCATAATTATTCCCCTTTCCGGCACAATATTGTATCTCTTCCCAAATCATATTAAAAATTTGAAACTCAAAACGTATGAGTAACTATGAAATGATCACTTCTAGATTATACATTTTAACTATTTTTTTACCACTAGCAAATGACTTACCACCCACATTATCGTCATGCACTCTGATAGAAACAATGTTTCCATTTCTATCCATTAATTTATAGCATCCCATTTTAAGATCTTTATCCCAATACAGAACACAGTTATCTTCAAAAATGACATCATCCTGGTACAACACATATTTACAGTTACATTTTCCATTAAAAAATGATGTATCATAAAGACAAGACCATTGACATCAACAGAGATACACCCAATGTATTTATTCCAAAAATAGCATACGTCAAAGAACATCAAATATCCAATTAAACAACAAATAAAAATGTATAAAACCCTAACCTATCAATATACAACACTATTTAAAAATAAAAAACTAAAACGACAATATAAAAGTTTTTCTATTTCCAAACAAACTCTAAAAAGATTAACATATATACCAGTACAAAGTATAAAAAGACGTGTGGTTGCGAGAGGATATCAGAATATCAAGAGACTTCTTCTTAGATTATGTTTGACAATGAAGACAGAAAGTTAGTTGTCATTCCTTAAATGTATCACTTGCATGTTTTGTATTGTCGAGCTCTGTTTTTGGAATTTTAACTTTCTAAATTCTTTCAATATTTTCATTATTTGAATTTATTTCTTTAAAATATTATTTTAGTGACAGTTATTAACTTAATAAAACTGACAAATATATAACGAGCACTACTTTCACAATTTACCTAAATTCAATAAAACATTTTTTTTTTGTAAATGTTAAAGAAAAATAATTATTATTGTTACATCATTAAAAATTAAAAATAACTACCATAAATTATAGAAAATGATTCAAATAATCCTCATAATTTTTATTAATTAACAAATACTAGCTCTGTAATTATGCTATTTTAGGATGTAATACATATATTTTAAAGCAACTTCATTGCTATATTGGGCATATCATATACGTAATTTTCTATAAATACTAAAGAAAAGGACAACGTTAAAATATTTTATCAAACAATGTATTACACGTTCAAATTTATATCTGAGCTAATTCAATTTTTATATATTATATTAATTGTTATAACTTATATAATATCTACAAGAAGTTTGTAAATGTAGATAAAGACTGTCATTGATAAATTGTATTATATGTTAACCATGACAACCTATATAATAACATTAAAAAAAATACATAATTTTCATAATTTATCAAATCAATAGTACATCATTGGGTTACAAAATAGATGTTCCATATCACTAACTTTCAACATCCAATTTCGTCCGGATGAATAAATTTATTTTTTTTTTAAAAAATAAAACAATATATAAAATAAAGTTTTTTAGTGAATGAAAAATAAAAAAAATGTGAAAGAAAATTTTCTTCAAAGATTTTCAAACTTTAATTTTAGAAAAAAAAAGAAAAAAAGAGAGATGAAAAAAATGAGGAAAAAAAAGGAAGAACCTAATTTGTTATCACATTCCTCTTCTTGAGCCCAACAACTCAACACATCTTCTACCTTTGTTCTGGTAAAGAAATTAGTGATATGATTCTAATAATTAAAAGCAATATCTCTGCATATAATTATAATCAATATTACTAATTAGGATATTACTAATCTTGATTGATTTTGTGCTCTTATTTGCTATGATTTGATCTTTATAATGTGCTGCTATCATGACCAATTCCTTCCTTATATTGTTCATTACAATTAAAGCTGAGATTGCATTGATATTGCAAAGTGTGAGTATAAATACGCACTCTGTCATGACCAAAAAAAAGATATTCTCGACACTTCTCTAATTCTTTCTCATCACCACTCTCACATACACACGCCATTTTCTATTTCTATTTCAAAAAAAAAACATATTGAAGGAGGTGGAGATTCGAGAAAAAAAAAAGAGATTCTTTACACTTTCTCTTTCTCTCTCATTACCACCCACACAAATGCATCTTCTTTTTATTTCTCTTGAAAACAAAACCACAAAAATATTAGAAAAGGAGGGAAGAAAAAGGAAAGAGAGAAGTACAACATTCTTAGTTTCTTTTGATTTTCTTTTTCTAATTTTCATTATTTTTTTAAATCATAAATTTTTTTCCCATTTCTTTGGTGTCTATTTGACCGCTCACGTCACGTGATACCCATTTTAGACTTTCGTTCTTTTTTTTTTCTAAAAAATATATATACCAATCTAAAAAAAATAGCTTTCTTTATTTACTCCCTAATATCTATTTGGTTGCTCACGTCATGGTGACATCCACATCCACTCTCAAATATCTTTAAAAAATATATGAAAAATTATAAAAGATTAAAAAATGAAAAAAAATCAAAGATTAAAAAAAAGAATTTATTTTCAGTGTCTATTTGCCCGCTCGCATCGCGTGACACAAATGATAAAATAATATTAAAAATTTGAATGAATAAGTTTTCAAAATTATTAAAAAAATTAAATCATTTTTCAAATATTTTTCCAAATAGTTTTTCATAAAGAACTACGTAACCTTGATTCTCCATCCACATGTAAATACGTAGGAGCAAGGATTAATCCTTGCCAGGCCTAAAAAAAAAATTCTTTTATACATCCTTTTATTGTTACTTTTGGGGACATTAAATATTTTGAAAACCCACATCCTTTTTGCACGTTTAATTAAAGGTACTGTCATAGGACGGACAATGTGGGGTGCTAAAACCTTCCCCACACATAATCAACTCCCAGATCCAAAATCTGGTTTTTTTGGTAGACCTTGTCTTATCATTTTGGTTTTTCTGTAGTTTTCCATAATAAACTTTGGTGGCGACTCCAAACTTTGTTTTGTTTTTTACAAATTTTATTTTTGGTTCGCTGTCCCGTCGCGATTTCGGTTACGACAAATGGCGACTCCACTGGGGATGCTAGAGAGTCAAACCATTTATTTGGATGTGCAAAATTGATGTGGTTTTTCTTCATATTCTTTCTTTCTCATTTTTTCTCTTTCTGGGTATGTGTATTTTTATCTCTTTTTATATTTAGAATAAATGTGTGTGTATATTCTTCTTTATTTTAGTATTTGGAATAATGTTCAGGTGGGGTTTTGGGTATACGTTGCATTCTCCCCTCACACACACACACACACATTTTGTTCATTACATGAGCGGGGCCCTATACTCGGGTCTAAGTTGCTTAGAATTAGAGGGGATTGTGTAGTAGTGCCACAGTGGATGTACTTCCCAAGTGATCATTGTGAGAACCCTAGCTAGAGTTTGTTTGCTTCATTAGTATTCTCACTTCTTGTTGTTTATCAACTGTCGTGGCAAAGGCCATGAAGTGGGCCATAGTTGTAATGACCTTGATATTTAGGTATTAGGGAAGGTTAAAATACCTTTTTGGTCCCAATTTTCATCAAGTTTTTTCGAATACGTCCTAATACTGCTTTTGTGTTTAAATAGGTCCCAATTTTTGTCAATTTTGTTTAATTGGGTCCTTTTTTGCTAACATCGTTTAAATCATTAACGACCATGAATAGTGACTGCCACGTGTCACTTCATGGTTTTTTTGAATTTTTTTTGAATTTTTTTTTTATTTTTATTTTTTTAATTTATTTTAAATTTTTTAAAATTTTTTTTTAAATGTACACGTGTTAACCTAGGAGTATGCCACATGTCACTTTGTGGTTTTTTTGAATTTCTTTTGAATTTTTTTTGAATTTTTTTGAATTGTTTTTGAATTTTTTTAAATGTTCATGTGTCAACGCAGTAGCGTGCCACGTGTCAAAGTCAATGTTCTAAATTCAATTTGGTCCCTATATTTGTTATTGTTCTTCAATTAGGTCCCAATTTTTGTTAACATTAATCAATTTGTTCCCTCTCCAAATTAAAATCAAATTTAATTTTTATATTAAAATTCACATTTTTATTAAATATTTTTATATAATATATTAAAATTCACATCATTATAAATTTGATATAAAAATTAAATTTAGTCACATCTTTGAAAGGGACCAAATTGGTTAATGTTAACAAAAATTGGGACCTAATTGAACAAAAATAACAAATATAGGGACCAAATTGAATATAGAATATTGACTTTGACACATGGCACACTATTGGGTTGACACGTGGACATTTAAAAAAAATTCAAAAAAAAATTCAAAAAAACCATGAAGTGACACGTGGCACACTCCTAGGTTGACACGTGTACATTAAAAAAAATTAAATTTTTTTAAAAAATAAAAATAAATAAATAAATTCAAAAAAACCACGAAGTGACACGTGGCAGTCACTGTTCATGGCCGTTAATGATTTAAACGGTGTTAGCAAAAAAGGACTCAATTGAACAAAATTGACGAAAATTAGGACCTATTTGACCACAAAACCAAAATTAGGACTTATTTGAAAAAACTTGACGAAAATTGGGATCAAAAAGATATTTTAACTATTATATTAATTGTTATAACTTATATAATATCTACATGAAGTTTGTAAATGTAGATAAAGACTCTCATTAATAAATTAATAAATTGTATTATATGTTAACCATGCTAGCCTATATAATAACATTAAAGAAAAAGATATATAATTTTCATAATTTATCAAACCAATAGTACATCATTAGGTTACAAAATAGATGTTCCATATCATTAACTTTCAACATCCAATTTCGTCCGGATGAATAAATTTATTTTCAAAAAAAAAATATATAAAAAAAATAAAATAAAGTTTTTTAGTTAATGAAAAATAAGAAAAATGTGAAACAAAATTTTCTTCAAAGATTTTCAAACTTTAATTTTAGAAAAAAAAAAGAAAAAAAGAGAGATGAAAAAAAAGAAAAAAAGAGAAAGAAGAGCCTAATTTGTTATCACACCCCTCTTCATGAGTCCAACAACTCAACATATCTTCTACCTTTGTTCTGATAGAGAAATTAGTGATATGATTTTAATAATTAAAAGCAATATCTCTGCATATAATTAGAATCAATATTACTAATTGAGATTGATTTTTGTGCTCTAATTTGTTAAAAGTTAGAAACAATATTACTGATCTTGATTGATTTTTTGATATGATTTGTTATGATTTGATCTCTATAATGTGCTGCTATCATGACCAATTTCTTCCTTATATTGTTCATTACAATTAAGGCTGAGATTGCATTGATATTGCAAAGTGTGAGTATAAATATGCACTTTGTCATGACCGAAAAAAAAAGATATTCTAGACACTTCTCTAATTCTTTCCCATCACCACTCTCACATACACACCTCCTTTTTTATTTCTCTTTAAAAAAAACATATTGAAAGAGGTAGAAAATCGAAAAAAATACATTCTTTACACTCTCTCTTTCTCTCTCATTACCACCCACACAAATGCATCTTCTTTTTATCTCTCTTGAATAAAAAAACACAAAAATATTAAAAAAGGAGGCAAGAAAAAGGAAAGAGAGAAGTACGTCATTCTTAGTTTCTTTTGATTTTTTTTTCTAATTTTCATTATTTTTTTTAAATCATAAATTTTTTTCCCATTTCTTTGGTGTCTATTTGACCGCTCGCGTCACATGACACTCATTTTAGACTTTCGTTCTTTTTTTCCCTAAAAAATATATATACCAATCTAAAAAAAATAGCTTTCTTTATTTACTCCCTAATATCTATCTGGTTGCACACGTCGTAGTGACATCCACATCCACTCTCAAATATCTTTAAAAAAATATGAAAAATTATAAAAGATTAAAAAATAAAAAATCAAAGATTAAAAAAAGAATTTATTTTCAGGGTCTATTCGGTCGCTCGCGTTGCGTGACACAAATGATAAAATAATATTAAAAATTTGAATGAATAAGTTTTCAAAATTATTAAAAAAAGTTAAATAAATTTTCAAATATTTTTCCAAATATTTTTTCATAAAGAACTACGTAACCTTGATTCTCCATCCACATGGAGATACGTAGGAGCAAGGATTAATCCTTCTCGGGCCTAAAAAAAAATTGTTTCTTTTGTACATCCTTTTATTGTTACTTTTGGGGAAAATTAAATACTTTGAAAAACCACATCCTTTTTGCACGTTTAATTAAAGGTACCGTCATAGAACGGGCGATGTGGGGTGCTAAAACCTTCCCCACACGTAATCGACTCCCGGATCCAAAATCTGGTTTTTTTGGTAGACCTTGTCTTATCATTTTGGTTTTTCTGTAGTTTTCCATAATAAACTTTGGTGGCGACTCCAAACTCTGTTTTGTTTTTTACAAATTTTATTTTTGGTTCGCCGTCCCGTCGCGATTTCGGTTGCGACACTAACATCATAGTAAAAATATAAATACTAATGTTTGACAAAAGTAAAAGGTGCAAATACTACATGGATATTCAAATACATATTACATTGATATACTTAGTCCTCTCCCTAGAAATAACAAATTTTAGAACATCTCCAACTTGATAGCCTTTATCATAACATAATTTCTTCCACCCACTTATAAGATAGCATTTTGTCCTTCTTCTATGTGCCCATTTGATCTGGCACAATGAACAAATTCTAGCACCGTTGACCAGATAAATAGATTTCGTACAATGATCTAAACCACCAACAACAAAAGAAGCTTCCAAATACTAATTCAATAGAAAACAAATCAAACGATTCAAGAGTCAATATCCAAAGGACAAAAAAGGTCATATAGAAATAATAAACAACACTTAATTGTTCACAAATACTTTGAACTGTTGATATCATTCCCAATAAGTGTTTTCACTATTGAAAAGTAGTAGTCATCTTCATCATGTGCCTTTTCATCATTAGACTCATTCAAATGTGAACTACCACCCCAAGTACTATTACTCAAATCTTTAATACAACCCATCTCTTCGCCAAACAAAGAAAATCCTCTAAACTTAAATTTGTCCCCCTTGACATAGTGAACATGTAGAATGCGATTTGTTTACAATTCACAAAAATCCTTCAGATGTCTATTACCAGATTTTATAAAAAAAATCATTCATAGTTCCTTCAATAGGAAGCATATGAATCCTGCCTTATGGATTCATCAACTCAATCATGTTGTTGAGAACTTTGTGTCCTAATACTTAACAAACAAATCATCCAATAAAGCATAATCCTACAAGACATAAAGATAATTACACCAATGCTAATATCACAAGTTGAGTAATAAAAAATTGCAACAAAATAGTTCATACTAACCTTCACACAATTCATATGAATCGTAAACCAACTGAAAAACAAGTTCCAGGTAAAATGATCCACAGAAGGACGTATTTGCACAAGCATAGGATATTTGATTTCAACATATGACATATTCATTATCCTAAACTAGAAAAATACATAACCCAATAATATTATGCCAATATAATGTATATTGTCCAACTTATAAAAATCTAGAAGTTGACCCACACCGCAAAAATAACCCTTTTCAATCAAACCTTTTTCAAATGAAATTTTCAAAACATTCCCAACAGGATCCATGAAATAGTTGACTCGCTCACTTAACTTGTTCCCCAATAAACCATAAATAGTTCTTGAAACTCAATATATTCTTGTCCATTAAGAATTATAAACAACATTTATTCCAACAATACATAGAATTCCTCCATTACATGTAATTTATTCCAACGACAATAAATTTTTCTTAAAGACAAAAATTAAAAACAACAAATACACCTTGTCGGGATTAAAGCACCCTAAAAAACTCTTGAAAGGTTCGGTTAACATTCCTTCACCGTCAGTCATCTGTATAATGGTGGTTCCTTTTTTCACCAGGGTAAATCTATCGTTTAAACACAAATAAACACTACACCTTTTTTCCTTTTTAAACTACACTGAAATTCCAATAAAACAAAAACCTATTTAAAATAATAAAAATCATTTCATTACATAACAGTTAATTGTTAGTCCAAACTATTTTTATTAATTATTAGTATAGCTTATATTTAATTACTAAGACAAATTTTAATATTCTCGACATCCATTAATGTAAATCTCATAATATTAGTATAACCAATAGTATAACTAAATATTTAAGCAATAAACTTTAAATTGCTAATTAAACAAACGTTTACTTCCACAACTTTTATCACATTGAGATTAATTAATATCTGTCAATTTCAATTAAAATGTACAAACTATTGTACAACACAAATAGAAACAAAACATATGAATAAAAAAAACAACAATACCTATGATAATTTAAAAAACACAAATAAATTTTAATCAAATTTTTAATAATCAAACTTATAACAATACATATACAGATCAATATTATTGAGAATACATATACCAATAAAAAATTTAAATCAACCATTAAACAATCGTAATGTCCAAATTTATTATGTTATATCTTAAATATATCATACAATCTAATGTCCTCTAACATTATAACTGTCACATCAATATTAACTTTAACAGAACTCATTTAACCCAACAAAAATTGGGAAAATATTTTTGTAGAAACATTTTATGACAAAGTTTTAACAATGTCCATATGTTACCACTCAATTGGATAATTTTTTTTTTTAAATAATTTATTATGGTTTGGAAAAAAAAAAGAACGGTTTTGGTTAAGACTTTGTTAAAATTTGTTACCAAAGATTTTGTTAAAATATCAAAATTTATATAAATTATTTCAAATTTAATGATGTACTAATCTTAATAGTTCTAACAAATATATAATCCAAAGTCCCCCTTCCAAATGTCAAAACCACACGACATGTGCGTATGCACATGTCTAAAACTAGTTGAATATAATAAAATAAAATTGTGAATGTAATTGTGAAATAAAAGGTAATAAAATAAAAGTAAAATCAAGTATTGAGAGATTAAATAAAATGGATAAACAAGTAACTAAAAGAAATTAGACGGAGAGCATGGATGACTGAAGCAACTTGAATAATATAAAACTAAAATATTAAATAAAAAATGTGAAATATATTAATAAGATAACTAACCAAGAAATTTGCAGATGTTCCTTGTTATTTTACTCAAATAATACAACTCAAAATTATAAGGAGAGAAGGGAGGCCTTTTGTCCTAACCCGGTGTACATTACAGCTTTGTTTCCAAGTCTTTATTTATAGGTCTAACCAATAACGTTATTACCAAAAAAAATCTTGGAATTAATTACATTGAAATAAAATTGATTGGATAAATTCAGCTTTTTTTCTTATTTGAATGATTCATGGAATATAATACATTAATACAATTGATTGGAGCAATTCAACTCTTTCCTAATTTGAATGATCCACAAAATATATTGCATTTAATTCTTTAAATTCTATCGAATTTTAATTTAGCTAAATTTGCTTCCAATAATTAATTTGATTGATTCATACTATTCATCAACTGGCCTTGAATTGTTAGCCATCCACATCTCTAATGGGTAGCATAAGATTGAACTTGGATTTCTTTCAATTTGACTGATGTTAAATAATCTTAGATCACCTTTTTCCTAAAAAAGTACGCAATGTGGATGGATGAATGTATGTCTTAATGATAAAATTATGCGTAATGGAACAAATTTTGTAAAATTGAATTATACTATGTTTTTATTAAAAGATTCTAAATGCATGATTTATAAAGATAATAACTAGCTTATAAAATGCTTTTAGATCAAGAAATAAATAGTAGAATGACATACATCAAATACTCAACACTTTTTGTTTATTTGCACTTCCAAGCAAAAGATAGAACAAAGGAAAGAAATAAGAAAAAAAAGTATGCATACTTGTAATGCAAATATGGTTACTGTTGCAAATGTTAGTGAAATTGTGAAAACTACAATGGTTAGGAAAGAAAAAACATTATTAATAAAAAAATGAAAGAATAAAAAAGATTAAGATCATAACTCAAAAAGTATCACCATGGCCAAGTACATCTCATGGTTTAACAAACTTAAGAGAACTTCCTAACATGTCAAGTGTTTCACTAAAATGTTTCAAGTGTTTAGGTTGAAATTTTCACTCATCATCACTTGATGGCAAAAGCCTTTATCATAAGTGTAACATCCCATCCGGATATTACGGATTTTTAAATAATAAAATAAAACATAATAATAATACCTCATTTATTTAAATGCATTTCCCAAAAACGCGGGAAATTTAAAACATTTATTACATTTGAAAATTTCAAAATCCATACTATATAAAACTCAATTATAAGATCAAGTCTAATAACAAGAGTTTACAAAATTATTCCAACTGTAAATAGATAAAACTCCGATAAAACTTTTCTGCCAGACTAGCCCTACTCCGGCTCTATGCCTCACCAAATCCACCTGCAACATCCTATGCTCCCGTGTACCGCGTATACAATCATCGCCAAACACAAGCAGATAGGGTGAGCTAACAATTAAACCAACATGTATACAAAACATATACATATGTATATAAACACACCAAAGGAATTCCATCCTTTGATTCCATACCACATGGCCACCACTATGTTACCATGTTCTACGTTTTCTAATGAGTACCTTAAGATGTCTTGTTGCCACACCTACCAGCCACAACTAATAGAGCACATGCAAGAAACTATGCTACGAACCACACTTTGTAATGTCAGGTGGAGTTCCTAATACAAATATCATTCATAACGTCCCAAGACTACCAAACTTATTGGCCTCATACCAAGGAGGGCAATCTATCTAGACTTGTCGTACGAGCCACAACTCGCACACTCACACCACCCTGTTCTACGTCTTCTAATGAGTACCTCAAGATGTCTTGTTGCTACACCTACCAGCCACAACTAGTAGACCACGTGTAGGAAACCATGCTACCAACCACACTTCGTAACGTCAGGTGGAGTTCCTAATACAAATATCATTCATAACGTCCGAAGACTACCAAACTTGTTGGTCTCCTACCAAGGAGGGCAATCTATCTAGACCTGTCGTACGAGCCATAACTCACACACTCACATCGGCAACACTCGCCAACCCGAGCCACAACTTAAGAGTTCCTCGTGTTCATCTGCCATCCCGAGCTACAACTCAATAGATGTCATTCTGAGTCACAACTCAAGGAATGCCATGTGCTTAACCCCTATCCCGAGCCACAACTCAAGGGATACGTTCTAAGCCACAACTCAAGAAACACCAACAAGCCAACCTTCGAGGTATCATAATAGCCTTGTAGATCATGCACATCAACTAATCAAAGTTGTTGCCACTGTGTTATCGCCTGACGCTGCTCCAGAACCGCCAAGTGAAACTCGCTTCCAAACCGCCTGGCGGGAGACACGTGACGCCAGGCGCCAAGCGCCTTTGATCCCTCTGCCTCTCTAGGTATCGCATGGCAGGACGACCCTCATTGCCAGGTGCCACACATTCTAGTTTCCCTCAGATTACGTAGCTTTCGCCTAGTGATCATACTCCGTCGCCAAGCGCTACACCAACACTCACACAATTGTACTAGTTTTTCACAACCTGCCAAGTTCCTTACACCCTTTATCTATCTCAAGACTTTACCAAAATTTCCAGAAACTTTACTATAGCACGAGAATTAGGTCTCTTGGCATGCACCAGCCGCATATCATATTCTCCAACCTACATTTTCACGCTCTCAAGCTTTGGTGGGTGTCCATGGAGGTGTTCTTCTCGTTTTTTATGTTTTTGCACTAGTTTTTGCGATTTCTATGCACATTTGACAGCACCCAATGTGGGATTTATGTTTTGAATGCATTTGGTAGATTCAACATCTCATTTTGTGGATTTTATTGACTTGGAACAATACCCATTGATGGGGTTTTCAGATTTATATATCACAACAGCGTTTTTCATTCCATTGAAGCTTTAAAATATCTCTTTTGCTCTTGATTTGTGTTTTGACAATTCGTAGGTTAGGGTTTGATGCCCTATTTTTGTGAATTCTGTTTTGAAGGGCTTGTATGCTCCATTTCCATGTCTAGCTAAGCTTTTTGCATTGATTCCTTGATGAAATTGAAATGAAACCATGAGATTGTTGGTCGTTCTTGGGTTGTATTCGAAATTGCATCTGTTTCAGGTTGCGTTTTGATGATAAACATGTTTTTGATGCATGCTAAATCTCAAATTCGTGTGTGCACATTAATGGCTTGTATTCATGCTTAATGTTTATGGTTCTGTCACAGCTTGCTTCAATTTGTGAGTGTTAACTGCCTGAAATTTGTTGTGCTTAATGACAATGAATCCATGGTAATTTTCACTTAGTTGATTACTTAAGGTTCATGAGAGAAAATTCGAATAGAACAATCAATTTGGTAATCTGTGATTGGTGAACTTTCAATTGAATCAAGGAATCATTGCATTTTCATATAACTACTAAATTTCTCTGCATTGCGTATTTAATTTTGTGTGAAATTGAATCTGCCAAACCCCCATATGTTATACTTTTGTGTTCATTTGGAAATTGAAGCTTTGGATGAAAATATTAGTCGTTGGGAGACAACTTGGTTCAACTTTCGCATACTGGATTTAACTGTTTTAATTTGGTGGGGTACGACCTCTATCAGATATGAGTGTGGAGGAAGAAACCATGACTGTGCAGGAAGAAATAGCCTATTTATCATTCATCTAATGAACACCAACCCTAGGGAGGCTTCTCCCTGTACCCTCAATCCTTTCTCCTGTATCCCTAAAAGCTTATTTAATTCCTAGTTTGCCCTCCATGTCCCCTTTGATTAACTGGCATTGCAGCAGCCGCAACCTCCGGATCTTTTATTTTGTATTGTGTTGTTCTTCACATCCTTTCAAGCTTCCTTCCATTCGAATTAAGTTCATTCTTCGCCTACTTAATCATTTAATCATTTGTATGTGTTATTTGTGCAATTCATGTTTAAATTTGTAAAAGAGACGCTGCCTAGTTTGAATATGTTATTTGAAATAGCGGAAGTGGACTTCTGTAGCATTTTTTTTCTAAAAAAGACCATTACAGATGTCGACATCCGGTTCATGGAGTTCCATTGCGGATGTCAACATCCGATTCACATGTTTTGAATTTTATTTTTCGGATGTGGCAATTAAGTTGGACCATTACTGATGTTGACATTTGGTTCAAGCAATTAAATTGCGGATGTCGACCTTCGATTCACATTTTTTGAATTTTCTTTCAATATATGGCAACTGAATTGGATTATTATGGATGTCGACATCCAGTTTAGGCAATTGAATTGTGAATGTCAACATGCGGTTCATATTTATTTAGTTTTCATTTTGGATGTGGCACTGAAATTGTTCCATTACGGATGTCGATATCCGGTTGAGACAATTGAACTGCGGATGTCCACATTCAGTTTACATGTTTTGAGTTTTAATTCATAGATGTGGCATTGAAATCTTCCATAACTATAATCACCTATAGTTAATTAACAAAAAATCACCAACATTATAAAACTATAAACACACCATTCAAATAATTAAATTCAAAAAATATACCAAAAAATACATATTAATCAAAATACTCTCAAACATCCGTAATTAAATTTTTAATCATTTATACCAAATACATTAATCAAATTAATCAAATTAATCAAATTGTTAATGATTTTTAAAAAATATAGAAATATATATATATATATATATATATATATATATATATATATATATATATATATATATATATAAATAAAAAAAATATATTTTTTTTTTATTAATTAATAAATTTATAAATTAAAAATTAAAATTAAAAATTAAAAATAAAAATTATGGATTGGAGGGAACAATTTTTTTCTTCTATCCCAACTTCTTCCAACTGCTGCCCACCCCATCTGCTAATG
>Ga0099822_1004069_pt1 | contig 18936 bp, 11 predicted proteins | sample CowpeawhiteBW_FD_76839 | JGI IMG/M metagenome (GOLD analysis project Ga0099822, IMG submission 76839) | Root nodule microbial communities of legume samples collected from California USA - Cow pea white BW | ecosystem: Host-associated > Plants > Roots > Nodule | place: USA: California | collected...
CTCAATCCTCTAGTTGAAGACTTGAAGTTGTTGTGGGTTGATGGTGTTGAAGTATTTGATGTTGTTGCTTCTGAAACTTTCATGATGCATGCAATGTTATTTTGCACCATTAATGACTTTCTAACTTATGGTAATTTGTCAAGGTACAATGTCAAGGGTCATAAAGCATGTCCTATATGTGAAGAAAACACTACATCTCATGAGTTTAAAAATGGAAGGAAAACCGTGTATCTTCGTCATCGAAGGTTTTTACAAGCTAATCATCGTTATCTAAGGTTAAAGAAAGCATTCAATGGACATCAAGAGAATGACAAAGCACCAACTCCATTAACTGGCATTCAAATTCATGAGAAAGTTAATAGAGTACATCATGTATTTGGTAAAACGTCCAAGAAGTCATCTACATCGATCCTTTGGAATCAATATTCTTTGACCTTCCATATTGGTCGAAGTTACAAGTTAGGCATTGCATAGATGTCATGCATGTAGAGAAGAATGTGTGTGATAGCTTGATTGATACACTACTTAACATTCAGGGAAAGACAAAAGATGGAGTAAATGTTCGTTTGGATTTGGTTGAAATGAAGATCCGAGAAGACTTGGCACCAAGGGAAGTTGGTAGGTGTACTTATTTGCCCCCTTGCATGTTACACTATGTCCAAACAAGAGAAGATAAGTTTTTGCTTATGTTTAAAGAGTGTCAAGGTACCTCAAGGATACTCTTCAAAAATTCAGAGTTTAGTGTCCATGCAAGAGTTGAAGCTTGTTGGCATAAAGTCTCACGATTACCACATCTTAATGCAACATTTTTTACCTGTAACTATAATGTGTTTGTGTGCATTCTTCTCTTCAAATTGTAACAAAGTCATTCATCCTTTAAAGTTAGATGAACTTCAAGCCGAGATTGTTATCATCTTCTGTCAGCTAGAGATGTTTTTCCCTCCATCATTTTTTGACATCATGGTACATTTACTTGTTCATCTTGTGAGTGAAATCAAGTTTTGTGGACCAGTATACTTAAGATGGATGTATCCCATTGAACGTTACATGAGGATCTTGAAAGGGTACGTGAAAAATCAATATCGTCCAGAAGCTTCAATGATCGAAAGGTATATTGCTGAAGAAAGTGTCGATTTTTGTTCAGATTACATTGCAAAAGCAAAACCGATAGGAGTTCCTCAGAGATCATGGTTGAACAGGTGTTCTATAAGTAACAACATTTGAGGTGTGAGTGTGGTTACCAAAGATCGCGAAGAGCTAATGCAAGCACACCTATACATATTGAACAACACAGATGAGGTAATACCTTACTTATCTGCACACAAAGTCATTGTGAAAGAGAACAATCCAAGACAATTAGAGAAATGGCATTTGATGGAGCATAATAGAACATTCATTCCTTGGTTTAAATCTGAGGTTTTAAAAGATTTGCAATGTTCTGAGACTTTGATGTGGTTAGCGAATGGGTTGAAATTTGATGTCATCTATTGTATAGGTTATGAAATCAATAATTGCACATTCTGTACGAAGTCTCTAGATGATAAAAGCACAGTACAAAATAGTGGAGTCAGTCTTGAAGTTGAGTCGCTATAATTTTTTACATCTAAATATCAAAATCCTGTAGTAGGATCAATGACATACTATGGTGTAATACAAGAGATATGAGAGGTTGATTATATCATGTCTACTATTCCACTGTTCAAATGTAAGTGGATTTACAATAAGAGTGGTGTCAAAATAGATGAATCAGGAATGACTCTAGTTAATTTTCGAAAGGTGGGTTATCGAGACAAGCCATTTATCATGGCACAACAAGCATCTCAGGTTTTTATGTTAAAGATCCTGCGTCTGAACATTGGTATGTCGCTCTTCATGGAAAAAAACAAATTGATCCTAATGAAGAAAATATGAGTGGTCTTGATATTGCTATCACCCACCCATTTAGAAGAATGATGTACATGCAATTCGAGAAGATCACGATGAAGGAATATACATATGACCAATCAATAACTTTATGTATGAATTTCATGTTCTTGTTAAAATTTAGGTGTTTTGTTAAATAATGTTTTACATGTTATTTTATATGTTGCTTATTAATGTTTTTTTATGTTTTCATTTCACAGATACATGGCTGAACATCATACTTCATCGGAGGATGAAGCACCAACTAAGAGACCCACCAGAGGAGCCACTAGGTTGAGACAGCTCTTAATTAGAAGAGCTAGAGGTGAGAAAACACATGTTGATATCAATGTCGACACTAGAATGCCTAGTGGTCGTTATGCGGACATCTTCAAAAGCTATTTAGGAAAGTTGGTATTCCAACTATCTTTTAAATATTTTTGGATTGTGGATGTTTGAGAAAATATTTTGTTCTGGTTTGTGTTGTTCTGTGAAAAATATGCAAGTTTAAATGTGAGAATCACAATAAAATAAAAATTTTATTTAAAAAAAAAACAGCAGAATAGGCCTCGGTTCTTACCAAGACCGAAGCAAAAAGTGGGTATATGGCCTCGGTTCATACCATAACCGAGGCCAAAGGCCCTGCAAAATTTTTTATTTAAAAAAAAATATTGAACACCAATGGCTTCGGTTCTCCCAGACCCGAAGCAGAAAAGAGCCTCTATGGATCCGATCCCTCTGCAACCGAAGCCAAAAAAGGCCTTTATGCCTCGGTTTAACCGAGGCCAAAAGAGGTGCCTTTTGGCTTCGCCCCAATATGCCTCGGTTTTAAAACCGAAGCAGAATCACGAAAATAATCGGGACCAAAAGCCCTCACTGCACTAGTGAATGTTGCATCATTAATTTCCTTAGTAACATTTTCATATGTTTTAGTTATATTAAACAATTTTTTTCACTAGACATTTTTCATATCTAACTTCTTAAAACTTTTTGAGTTTACTTTGCTCTTTGTATCATTATGTGTTAAATATAATTATTTTATTTCTTTCTAATTGTTATTTCAATTATGTCAAGTTTTTTCTTTAGGTTTCAATACTAAATTATGTTGTTTTGTTTTTTTTTAATTACATAATAGATGTGAAGTTTAAAAAGGTATTATTCTTATTTATAAATAAATAAATTAATAATAATTTTAAAATGTTACAACAAAACAATTTGTAATATTTTTTGGTACAAAATAAGATAATTGGTAACATTTATTTAAATGTTAGAAAAGATATAGGTAACATTTTTTAAAATGTTAGAAGATGTACGTGTGACATTTTTTAAATGTTACAAAAACACTAAATTTGCAATATTTTTTTAATGTTAATAAAGATGTTAATCGGTAATATTTTTAAAAATTATGTTAATAATACATAAAAATGTTATAAAGTCTTTTAGTAACATATACTATACACAATACGTGGATAATTTATTTTTTTTGCAAATGGTAACATTTTTTAGACTTTAGTATTATTTTTTAAATGTTATTAAAACTAATATATCTAGCGGTGTATGTGTGTGTGTTTTTGTGGTATATTCCTCGTTCAAAATAATCTCTTATCTACTTCAAAATCTCTCATCTTATATTGTAACTCTCCCAAACACTCTAACAATAATAGAGAAACACTATAACAATAATGGAGTAAGTTGTTGTCTTATATTGAAATAAATACATATGGCAATAAAGATATGCTTTCTTGCCTCACCCATCACATAATTTTTTAAAGTATTTTATTCGTAGCAAATTTTTTTCTTAACTTTCTTTTCATTCTTTGTCGTGTCTACTATTTTCTCTTTTCATTTAGGTCATTCACCCATAATAATGAAAATTAGGTTCATGCCAACCTTGACCATCGAATTTCTTTTAGAGTAGTCATTGTCAATAGTCTTATTGTATATATCAATAAGCAATCCTACAGATTTTTATTTTTTTATAATATGTTATATTATTACTACAGTTTTAACTTATATTTTTTATAATATATGTTATAACATTCCTACAGTTTTAATATATATTGTTTGTTATATATGTTATAATATTTAGAAGACAAAGCCACGTTATTTCGATGTACCTCAATACAAACACAGTTAGATGCTAAAAATTTTAAGAAATCAACGTCAGAATGTCATCATCATCCACCGTAGCTAGTGAAAATCAAATAATTATTGGTCATTAAGATGTTTACCCTCTAAATATTATAATTCTATTTTGTAATTAAGTAATTAAGATCTATACTCAATAAATATTATAATTTTATTCTTGATGGAAGGTAATCATTCATTTATCTTCTATATTTTATTTGTTTAAATAATTTACCTATAAATATTTATCACCTTTTACTTATTATTTTTCAAATAAGTTTACGTCAGGCATCATTGTTATGCCATAACAATTTTATTAAAAAAGAAAAAAAATAAAAAATATGGGAGAACTACACCAAACTCATGATAAAATTGGAATGTATATATAACTAAAAAAAATTCCTATTATTAAAAAAATCTATGATTTTCTTCACGAAATTCCTTCATACTTTGTACTTCATATATTAGGAAAAAGATAAATTCCTCATTATATAAACAAATTTATCTTTAAAGCTTTTTGCTTTGGAAGATTTAATATTAATTAACTTTCTTTGGCCTACCTTATCAGGTTTCCATGTTGTATGAACTTGGAATATATTATGTATTGAAATCTTTTCTCTCATCACACATATACGTCCATTTATAAGAAATTTTCAATTTCTCTAAAAAATGAGTCTCCTTAGATGTCAAAGAATTAGGAACTGTCGCTGAATTACTATAAGTTGAGTCTAATTGTTTCAAACCCTATAAACTATTCATAATTGGAGTGACATCCTTCAAAGAAGGCATACTAGCCAAGGAATCAAATTCTGATTGTACACCACCATCTAGATTCTTAACAATAGAATATTCATTCAAAACCCAAATATTATCATGATTAGTCAGAACTGGCTTAGACAGTGACTAAGTAACAAGTTTCACCTCAACCACAAGCGTCGACACAGGCTTCACCGCAGGTTCCATCATAGGCTCTTGTTCTGGTCAAGAAAGGTTTAAGATAACCCTAGACTGAAAACAAAAAGAAATAAGTATTTTAACTTTAGCTAATGACTTAGTTAGGCCAAAATAAATTTGTCCCTTGATCGTGGGAGCAACACTCTTATTTATAAATAATTTGGGTACAATTTTTGTAGATATACATAATCAGATATTCTAGAATAATCTAATCAAAAAGATAATTATTAAATAACAACAATAATATCTCTTAATCTGGTTTATATTCACAAGTCGTAGATGAGATTTTTGTTCCTACAAGGGGGTTGGTTTTAGGGCGACATCCTCATAAATCTTAAACCATAAACCAATTGCTCTCAATGGCGTTGGTCCTAGGGCGAGACATCCAAAAAGACCTTCAACAATGACCTTCACCCCTTATCACTTTAATGTCGGCTTTGTGGCGACATAACTTTACATCTATGTTCATCATTGCTCTAGAGTCAGCTTTGTGGCGACATAACTCTACATCTTTGTTCATCATCTCTCTAGTGTCGGCTTTGTGGCGACATAACTCTACATCTTTGTTCATCATCGCTCTAGCGTTGGCAATACATCGACATGTTATTCTTGGACAGGTACATAGCTCTCCAACTTTTGAGTTTCCTCTTCTCGAGATGAGGAACTCAGAAGTTGTCATTTCATTAACTGCTACTCACCCTTCCCCACGTTCCATCATGTTTCACCTACCCTTGCCACGTGCTCCACATCCAATGGATCCTTTCAAACCACGACCTGCACGATCATCTTTCCACTGTTCATAGTTTGCCCTTTTACCCTAGCTGCCTCTTTCACTTCTTACCTTTCCCCTCGCGCTTTCTGTTACTTTTCTTCCCCTGCGTCCATTTGCTCCCTTATTCTCCACAGGTACTCCTCCTTTATTCTTTTCAATATTAACTTTGATCCTTTACCTTTACGTCTGATATTTTGCTAATTACTTATTTTTATTGTCGTTGGTTATCTGTTTTCTTCTGGTTGTCTGTTGTGGTTTTGGTTATCTTCTAGTTGTTTGTTGTGATCCTAGTTTTCTTCTGGTTGTGCGATTTTAAATTTCCCCTACTACATTTGTTTGCTCTTAAACCACGTATCCCTAACTTTGCTTTCCTAATGACTTCTTATGACTCTTTGTACCCTTGGGCTGCTCTTGCCGGAAATTTCTTCCATGACCACCCTCACTAGAGTTAGTGCATTAAACGCCATGAAACCTTATGCCAAAGCAATGAAGCTTATGTAGTGGTTTCTACCTGTGATAATGATGAACCCATATGCAGAGATGGCTCTTTGTATCCTTTTCCCCCTCAAAGATTCACTTATATGTATATTACTTTGTTTGAAAAACTAGTTTTGAGACTGCCCTTCAATATCTTCGAAAAGGAACTCCTTTCCACTTCAAACATTGCTCCCTGTCCATTACATCCCAACAATTGGACTTTTATCTGAGCCTTCCAAGTACTTTGCACCTACTTTGGGATTACTCCGTCAGCCAACATGTTTCTTTACTTTGGGATTACTCCGAGCACAATCCCTCTCTTCTTGAGGGCTTCCCTCTATATTGGTGTCAGCTCCCGAATTTGTGAACCCCTCAGCAATTAGGAGACCTGGATTCTTCTGAAAAAAGAGATTGCTTGATGTTGGAATAACTGGACATTTTTTCGATTCCCAAAAATTCCACATCGATACTAACCTCTCTTTTCCTTCTCTTTAACTACAATTCCTGCTCTTCCCCTTTAACTATAAATTTTTTGCCTATGCATAAAGTCTTATGGCAATGTCTCTAGAGGATTCCTAAAGCAGGTTCGCCAACTGAAGAAAAAAAAAGTCTTCATCGTAGGAGTTGGATCCTCCCTTCATCCTCCACCAGAGATACATGAAGACCTGTTAGAGCTTGAAGCCAAACCTTTAACAAGAAAATTCAAATCATCCTGAGGCAAGAAAGTGGTTGAGACCACTTCCAAAACTCCAGTTCTCAAAATCAAATTCCTCCTTCTTAGCAACAAACTTTGGATGACACAAAGCTAGGTTTGTAGAGCCCTAAGTTTTCTCATTCTACCCATGCCAGAAAACACAATCTTCTCTATCATGATGCATCCCTACTGCATAGTCGAGATGCCAAGATCATTCACGAAGGCCTCATAGAAGGTCTCTATATGGCTGAGGCCTCAGCCTTTGCACTCCTAGACCAGTCCACAACCTCTCCCTCAAGGAAGAGCAAAAAAGTAAGGACTTGGAGCAGAAAGAGAAATCCAAAGCCTCCTCCTTTGAGGAACTCTCTTGTCTTAAAAATGAGGTGACCGAGCTGAAAGCTTTTCGTGACCAAGTAAAACAAAAAGAAGCCTAACTGGTCGAGTTGGCTAACCAACTAAAGGAATTAGAAATTGAGAAGAAAGCTTGGATCGCCAAGGAGAAAGACTTGATCGATAACTTTAAACTTCTCAAAGATCAAATTGGTTCAACATGGGTTTCGAACTAGCCTTCGACCAAGTTCATGTGCTCTACTCTAATGCTGATCTGTCACAGGTTGATGTCTCTAAGTCTATCATCAATGGCTAACTTGTCGAAGCTGAAGATTAATCCCCCTTTTTATCTTATGCACTTTCCTTTCTTGAACATTATATTACCATCTTAATTTGTAACTGAACACCTTCCTCGCCATGCCATTATGTTTTTAACTTATCATATCTGCATCTTAACATTTTATTTGCCATTACTGCCCATGAATTTCTTGATTATGCTTTTCTTTCTATCTTGACGATTTTCATTACCTGCCCATAAAAACACTAGAATACTTGCCTTTTAAATTGCACTCACGATTCCTACAAATATAATATCAGAACCAATAGAACACTCAGCCTCCACTAAGCTCATTAAATTGAGATGATAATAATTTTAAAACAGAAAATAACATAATGCTCGTACATCAACCAAGCTCCTAGTTCCTGCCCATATAATATCAAAACAATAGAAATCTCGGCTTAAAAGCAAGATTATAATTCTTATCAATATAACTCTAAAACAACAAAAAGTACTATAATGCTCGTACATCAACCGAGCTCTCAGTTTCTACTAATATAAATATCAAAACAACAGAAAGCTCGGCTTAAAACCGACATTATAATTTCTATCAATATAACTCTAAAAAAATACCATAATACTCGTACATCAATCGAGCTCTCAGTTCCTACAATATAAATATCAAAACAACAAAAAGCTCGACTTAAAACCGACATTATAATTTCTATCAATATAACTCTAAAACAAAAAAAAAATACCATAATGCTCGTATATCAATCGAGCTCTCAGTTCATGCTAATATAAATATCAAAACAACAAAAAGCTCAGCTTAAAATTGAGATTATAATTCCTATAATATAACTCTAAAACAATAGAAAATAACATAACTCTTGTACATCAACTAAGGTCTCACTTCCTCAATCAAGCTCTAAAAATCAGTCACACAATAATCAGTAGGAAACCGATCTTTCAGTAATTGTTGTACTCGTGATCTTAGTGATCTGCATAAATCATTGAAGATTATGGCCAAACATTGAGCATCGTGGCCCGAAATTGTCATTGAGCATCGTGGCCCGAAATTGTCATCGAGAATCATGGCCCAGAATTATCATCGAGCATCGTGGCCCAAAATTATCATCGAGCATCATGGCCCAGAATTATTATCGAGCACCATGGCCCAAAATTGTCATCTAGCATCGTGGCCCAGAATCGTCATTAAGCATCGTGGCCAAGAACTGTCATCGAGCATCGTCGCCCATAATTTTCATCGCGCATCATGGCCCGAAATTATCAACGAGCATCATGGCCCGAAATTATAATCTAGCATCGTGGCCCGAAATTATCATTGAGAATTGTGGCCTAGAATTGTCATCGAGCATCATGGCCCAAAATTTTCATCGAGCATCGTGGCTCGATTTCGTCATTGAGCATCGTGGCCCAGTATTGTCATCGAGCATTGTGGCTCGAAATTAATAAAAAATGACTTGAATTAATTAAATGAATGTTCTCAACAAACAAAATAATCAAAAAAAACAATTGTCAAACCAGTACCTTACTAACTAAAATAAAAGCATAAATTTTTAGCATTCCATGTTCTAGGAATTTTCTTCTCGTCTAGTGTCTCTAATTATATGCCTCAGCTCCTACTACTTCCTTGACACGATAAGGCGTCGTCCATTTGGGCGCCAACTTGTTATACATTTGAATTAATTGTGCCTTCCTTAAGGCAAAATATGTGGCTTGAAAACTCCTTGGATTTACCTTGGTCTTGTACCTCCTTTGTATTCTTCTTTTAACTACCTCTCCCGAGATCCTGACCAACTCCTTGGATTGCAGCCACTACTCGGATAGCTCAACGTCGAATGACTTTACCCTTTCCAAATTCTTGGAAATCTCCACAAGAATCATTGCATTTGTCCCATACACTAGGCTGAAAGGAGTCTCATGGGTAGTTGACTAAGGTATGGTGTGATACGACCATAACACCTAGTGAATCTCATCTGGCCAATCCCCTTTAGCTGTCATTAATCTTCATTTTAGACCTCGTAATATGACTTTGTTGGCTACCTCGGCCTACCCATTCGTTTGATACCCATTCGTTTGAGGATGCTCCACAAAAGAAAAAACCGGCCTAATTACCACTTCACGACATAGCTTTCATACCTGTGGATATACAAATTGGGTTTCATTGTCTAAAATGAGGCATCGTGGAACTCCAACCCTGCATATTATATTTTTCCAAAAAGACTTTATAACCTTGTTCCCGGTTATCACAACCACAGGTTGTACCTCCATCCATTTTGTGATATGATGATTTGATGATTTCCCCCTATCTCTACTTGCAGAGATATCAATGTTTCTCGAATCACTGACTTGTGTTGCCCATGCTTTGTATAACTGGCTAATTTTGATAAAAAGTTTGCCTGATAATTTTGGTCCTTGGGAATGTGCACAAACTCAAAAGAAATCAAATTCTTGGCTATAATCTGAACGAATTCCAAATACCTGGCCAACTGTGGATCTCGAGCTTGAAACTCCCATTTTACTTGCCCAGTTACCAATGTCGAATCACTCTTGACTAACAACTTTATAGCCCCCATCTCCTTTGCCAATAAATGCTTCATACTCTGCTTGATTGTTACTGGCCTTTAAAGCAAACCTTAAAGATTGTTCGATCAAAACACATCCGGCCCTTCCAAGACAACACCAGCTTCACTCCCCTTCAAATTAGAAGCTCCATCCACATACAGAATCCATTGCAATGAATCTTCGTGTCTGAACTTTACTAGGGTGGTAAGCTCTACTGAAAAATCTAACAATACTTATGCCTTGATCGAGTCTCTAAAGTCATACTGAATATTATATACTAATAATTCCACTGCCCATTTCACAAACCTGCCTGATATGTCAGGTTTTTTTTAATATTTGTTTTATAAGAAAGTTTGTCATTATTCTTATAACATGATTCTGAAAATAATGGCTTAGTCTTCGAGTTATTACCACAATGACTAATGTTGCCTTTTCCAGCATTGGATACCGTATTTCTGCTCCATATAGTACTTTGCTCACAAAATACACAGACTTCTGATCTTCCTCCAACTATTGCACCAATATTGAACTAACCGTCTAATTGGCTAGAAGATACATAACGCTAAAATGTTGTCCTTCGCGGGCCTAAACAGCACTGGCGGTTTGCTCAAATACCCCTTCAACTATTGAAAAGCTTCTTGACACTGAGCCGTCCACTGAAACTTTTCATTCTTTCGTAGGCATGGGAAATAAGGTAGCCCTTTGTCCCCACTGATTGCCAGAAATCGGGAGAGGGCGGCCATCCTCCCTGTCTATCGCTAAACTTCCTTAACATTGGTTGGGCTTCTCATGTTGATGATGGCTTCGCACTTATCGAGATTTGCTTCTATAGCTCTCTCGGTAATCAAAAAATCCAAAAACTTCCCTGCTTTTACACCAAAAACATATTTTTCTGGATTTAACTTAAGCTGGTACTTGTTGATTGTAGCAAACAACTCAACCAAGTCTTTTTGATGTTGTGTTTCTACCGTCGAGGTTACTACCATGTCATCCACGTATGCTTGTATGTTACGTCCCATCATAGGAGCCAAAATTCGATCCATCAACCTTTAATAAGTTGCGCCTGCATTTTTCAACCTAAAGGGCGTTACTTTGTAACAATAATTCAAGGTCTCTCCCAAAATGGTTGTCTTTTCTTCATCTTATGGATGCATCTTTATCTGATTATAACTCGAGTAAGCATCAAGAAAACTCAACAAAGCACACCCTGACGCGTTATCTACTAATGCATCTATGCTAGGTAAAGTATAGGAGTCTTTAGGGCACGCATTATTCAAGTCGGTGAAATCAACACACATCTTCCACTTGTCGTTCGACTTTTTAACAATGACCATGTTTGCTAACTATGTGGGATACTGAATTTCCCTTATATGTGCAGCCTCTAAAAGTTTCTATACTTCCTCCGTAACAGCTTGAGCTCTTTCTCCTCCTAATCACCTTCGTCTTGATGAGCAGATAATATATTGGCATATTCATGCCTTCGTTTAGGTCATTTTTATTCATTTATGCATCATTGGACTAATTTCATCATGCATTATCTGGTTTCAGATCATAAATTTTGATTGGTGCATTGTTTGTCTAAAGATTATGTGGACTCACAAAGATTTAAAGAAAAAAGAAAATAAAAAGAAAAGAAAGAGGGGAAACGGTTAGAGGAGAGAGAAAATCACCTCAGCAAAGGAGAGAACGTGGAAAATATGAAAGGAGGAGGCGCGTTCACGAAAAAAATTCTTCTTCTTCTTCCTCTATTTCGTCATTCTTCTTCTCTTTGTCTACTCAGTTTAGTTTTTCTTTTCATGATGCAAAACTAATTTCCTTTTTATTTGAGGATTGATGTAAGACTTTGAATTATTGGTTCTACTCTTTACATTAGATGTTTTGTTAATGCTCTTCATCTTAGTGCTCTATTTATGGTTTTATCGTTTATTCTATAAGCAATTTCATAAGTTAGGTTATGTCACAATTGAGAAATTGGGCATATCTAATTAGTTTGCAATAGAGATGATTATTGATTTTTCATGATTTTATTGAATTTTTGTAAACTGACCTAAGGAATTTGGGGTTCAAATTCAATGAATAGATTTTACCTACTAAGGGATTAGGGGTAAAACAACTCTCAGTGAACTCAAGTGGATGATTACATTTCTTGCATCAATTGAAAAGGAGTAGAATTCTAGAAGAAAAAGTACGAAATCAATCCTTTGACAGTTTTTCTATTGATTGGTGTTTTTGTTAAAATTTTATGCTTGTAATTCTACTAATTCTCATTTTCTCAAAATTACGTAAATTAGGAATCTAGTATTCATCGAGTCAATCCCAGAGGACAATATTTTATTACTACATTAACGATTGGTTCACTTGCCAAACATTCATCAAGTTTCTGACGCCGTTGTCGGGGATTGTTTTCTCTGTTGATATTAGTGATCTAATTTGTTTAAGATTTGAGTATAATATTTAGGCTTAAATAATGGTTTGGTCCTAGTTTTCATTCGATTTTTTCAATGTGGTCCTACGTTTTTTCTTTTTCAATTTGGTCCTAATATTCGTCAATTTTATTCAATTTGGTCCTTTTCACTAACACCCTTAAAATAGTTAACGGAATGTGAATAGTAACAGCCACGTGTCATTTTGTGATTTTTTAATAATTTTTTATAATTTTTTTTTAGTCTAGAATTAGTATATTGGTTAGTTCCTTTATAATATGAATTGTGTTGTTATGAATGCTTGATTGATGGGAATGTTAGTATTTTTGCATGGTGTGAGTGAATAAGTATTGTGGATTGTTAAAAGTTATTATTAGCTTATCCTTTCTTTTATTGTGTTGGTTGTTGTATTCTCTTAGAAATTCTCTCTAATTTTTAGGATGCTACAATAGTTTAGAGTCTTTGATGAGAAACTTGATATATTATGATATATGAGAGACAATATTTAATTTTGGAAGACTTGTTATCATGATCGTTATATTTTTTGTATTGATTAATAATGGGAGAATCGACCAAGTGAGAGAATGTTTGTAATTTTCCAAATATGTAAGATAATTTGAGATATTCACATTAAATATATTTTTTTCATAAATGTGATCTTTTTATCAATTATTTTTTAAAATTGTTGCATGAATTTTGACATGATAATCTCACGTGATTTGTAACGATTTATGATAACAATTATCATATTATATATATTATATGATGTACAAGGTTCTATAAATTTCTCATTTGCTTTATGTCTGAAATTATCAAATATGTTATCCTCTTCGATATATTACTCTCCAATATATTATAGCATCAGAATTTATGTGAATGGAGATTTAACACTGAAAACCACTTTATAAGAATGGCTCAAGGTTAATTTTTTTTTTCTGCATCTGCATCACTTCGACTTTTGTGATAGCTTACAACGCAGCATCACTTACTACACAATTCATCACTAACGTGTCCTTCATTAGTTTATAGACAATAACTTCAAGTTTTATTCCTCACTTATTTAATATGAATGAAATAATATTTTTTATGTTCAAATATAAAACAATTTGAAATAAATGAATTTAAAAAATAAAAAGTAATTTTTATTAAGTGTAAAAATAGAAATATAGAAATTGATAGGTGTGATAAACTTTTTCCTACATACTATACTCTACTGGTGAGTTGATAAAGAATCAAACAAAACCATTACTTAATTCATTTTTATTTCTGTACCTGCATCACTTCGATTTTTGTGATGGCTCATTACAAACCGTTATTCAAATGCCCTGTCTCTATCTGTACTCACGTGTTTTCTTTTATAATTTTAACCATACAACAAATGATTTATTTTTTTTCTACCAATACCTATTATTTTTAACTTGAATATTTTTAACTTTTATATATTTAATATTATATTGATAAAATAATAAAATTCGATTATTTTAATATTAAAATATTTTAATATAAATAAGAAAATTTATAAATGAAGTTTATTATTTTAAACCATATAATTTCTTTGAAACTATTTTTTTTTTCTAGAGTTTGTTTTCTCTCCTCATTATCTTATCTTATGTTCATTCTTTTGAACATTCGAGACGTAGAAATGATTTTCGTGGCTAGATCTTCAAAGTCAATTGATCAATTTTTTTTTGTTTTGATAAGTAGATTTTTGTTTTATCTTAGATCAAATATATTTTTTTTTGAGTATTCTTTATTGATCAATGATTATAATGATTGTAATATTTCTATATAGAGTATCTTATGAGATTGACTGTGTTTTAGCGTTTAGACTAGTGATAACTTAATTAATATAAGGTTTTTTAATATATTTATATATGTAAGATCCATTATTTATTTTGTCCTAATTTTAAAGGGGTTGTCCCAAATCAGTTGGGCCTAGGGTTGGCCCAAAGGGAATCAAGGACCCTAAACTGTCCTAACCCCACTCATTCTTCTCACTTTCAGAAAATAGCCTCCCCCTTCTTAGAATTTTCAGCCACTTACTTTGCTAGGGTTTTGATCTTCGCCACTGTCAAGTTCGCACAAGCTCGTTCTACTTCACGTAAGTTGACCACAAACCCTTATACTCTTTCCTTCAACTCTATTTTTCGTAAGTCAACAGAGATCCATGGGTTTAACCTTGTCTTTGTGTCTGGGTCAATATTTCTGGCTCTGAAATCTGCTCTTGGAGCTGCTGTGTTTGTGGGCATAGGTGTCGAAGTAGTTTGCTAGCTCTTTCCAGGTAAGGGAAGCTAGGGTTTCACATCTTTTTATCTTTTTGGTTCATTCTTAAATGCGTTTGGTGATTTTGATGTTTGTGTAGCACTTATGATGGTATGAAAATATATTGGGTGGTGTTTAAATGAGTTTTTAGGTATTGTATACGTGAACAGTGGAGGAAGTCTGATAATCTCGCCCAAGCGAGTGGAGCTTGCCTAAGCGAGAGTATCAGAAAGCCCTCCCAAGTACTGTGCGAGCTGTAGCTCAGGCGACGAGTTCTTGTTTGAGCGAGAATTTGTCTCGCTTAGGCGAGGAGGTCTCACCTAAGCGAGAGAATACGACAACGCTACTATTCCCTTTTCGAGCTCTCACCTAGGCGAAAGGATCTCGCCCGAGCGAGAGGCCCCTCTCGCCTGAGCGAGAGGCCCCTCTCGCCTGAGCGAGAGGCCCCTCTCGCCTGAGCGAGGCCTTTCAGCCTAAGCGAGAACTGGGCGAGAGTGTACCCAGGTTCTGTTTTCCTCTCTGTCCTTGTATGTTTTCCACAAGTTTGGGTGAATTAATATGTTAAAAGCATGGAATGAGTGATGTGCATGTATGGAATTGGTTCATGGATTGAAAATGATGAGTTTGGTATGATTTTGGTGTGGAATATGAATGAAGGTTGGTTAAAAAGTTTGGCATGAGATTGGTATGCATTGTAAGTACCTACTTGGTTGGTGAAACATGATTTGTATGTGGTTAGGACGTAATTTCACGATAGTTTTGTGGTGGTGACTCATTGGTTAGGGCGTAATTTCATGAATCTCTAGATGAGATCTCATGGTGGTGCCTCAGTTGGTCAGGACGTAATTCCATTACCCCTATTAGTGGGTGCTCATGGTGGTGCCTCATTTATATAATTTAGTAAAAATTCAAGGTAAGGATTGCATCCTAACACTCTAAAGAGTTAGTTAGTCTCACATAGAGCGTACTGACTCAAGTGGTGAGAGTAGCAGGAGGCCTAAAATACTTTAAGGGCTAACCTTATGCGTGGGGGATGAGACACTGGAACATTTAGCTCAGTAGAGCAGTTAAGACCACTACAAGCGCAAGCATCCGTTGAATTCGACTAATTATATGTATACGGATGAGTCATGTCTTGAGTCTTAGTGTATTGTTCGCAAGTCATAACATGATTGGTTGACATATGCATCTCGGACTATGAAATTGAAGATAACTGTATGATAATCAATTTTCCCTTTCTCTTTGTTGCATGTTCTATGTGTGTGGTTTTCTCTTTTGCGATAATCATCAATTTATTGATGTGAGCATATGCGAGAGCTACTCGTGGTCAACAGGGAAATGATGATTCCGCTGCTTAGCCTCTCTAGGATGGTCTCCGTTCTTCGAGTTTTCATTTAGGGTCATGGCCCATGTATCACCAAGTTTTTGAGTATTAATCGTTTGTACTTTGTTCTATGTTGGCATCTCACTACAAGAAAAACTGATATTATCGACGATCATAATCCGTCAGTAATGGTCAAAATCTGTCGCTAAATCAATATTTCAACGGATTAACGATGGTCAAAAATTCATCAGTAAAATGTTTGTTGGTAAAATTTTACCGACGGAAATCATGTTCTGTCGGTAATTACCGAAAGAAAAATCCGTCGGTAAATTTGTCGATAATTACTGACAAAAAAATATGTCGGTAAATCTGTCACTAAAATCCATCGGTAATTATCGACTGAAAAATCCATCGATAATTACCAAAAAATTCGTCGGCAAATTTGTTGCACTGTTCATCTTCTTTCTCCTCGCTCCTTCAAAATATTTTTCGTTTTTTTCTTCGTGGTTGCCGTCACCGTCGTCGCTGCCACCGGCGTCGCCGCTATCACCGCCGTGCCACCGTCGTCGCCGCTGTCACCTCCGCCGTCATCTTTTTCTTCTTCTCTTTCTTCTCCTTCTTCTCCTTTATCTTCTCCTTCTTCCTCTTCTTCTCCTCCTTCTCCTTCTTCTTCTCCTTCTTCTTTTTCTCCTTCTTATTCTTCTTCTCCTTCTCCTTCTCCTTCTCCTTCTTCTCCTTCTTCTTCTTCTCTTTCTCCTTCTTCTTCTTCTTCTACTTCTCTTCTTTTTCTTCTTCTTCTTCTTCTTCTTCTCCTTCTTTTTCTTCTTTTCTTCTTCTCGTCTTCTTATAAGGTGAGGTTTCGTCGATAAAAAAATTTAAATTATTGACGAATTTTACTGACAAATTTTGAGTTATGTAAGTACGATGGATTTACTTATGAAAAAATCCGTCGGTAATTCAAATTTGGGCGGGAAATTTCCTGCTTCTTTTATCGACGAATTTTTCCGTCGGTAAATCTGTCAGTAATTCATATTTGGGCAAAAATTTCCTGCTTCTTTTACGGACGAAAAAATCCGTTGATAAATTTATGGATAAAAAAAATTTAAATTATTGACAGATTTTACCAACGGATTTTTCTGTCGATAAATGAAATCTGTGTTACAGACGAATTTTTACTGATTTTTCCGTCGATAATTAAAATTTGAGAATCTGTCGGTAATTCAAATTTACCGACAAAAATATATCCGTCGATAAAATTCCTTCGGTAATTTCAATTTTTTTTGTAGTGTCTTGGTGTACTTCGTTTTTCTCTGAGTATTTTTCGGTAATTATATGGAATGATATTAATACTCCGAATCTTAGCTCATTATATTATATAGTGTGATGTTTTCATTTAATTAAGTTTAATTATTAAATTAAATGTTTCAGTATAAAGGAATATCAAAATCAGATAAACAAACTTTATTAACTATATTAAGATAATCTAAATGAGACGTTTAAGATTTTAGAAGAAAATGCTTTGAAAAAATGTTGAAACAAATTATAAGTAGATGCAATGATAAATAAGAATATAAAAGATTAGATTGCTGAAAATAATAGAAATATTAACGAAAAAAATTTAAACAAATTTTTTTCTAATAAAGAAATAAATGCTTGCATGTTAGAGAAAGACGAGCCGTGTTGTACTTAATTTTAATTTAATTGTTATTTAAAGATTATAATTAATTTTAAATACTCATTACATTTTATTAATTATACAAATGTTATATAATTTTAAAATCACTTATTATATATAATTTTCTACACTCCTTATATTTATATTGATTCTAGAATCGATATAGAAACTCTGTTAACCCGTATAAAAAAACCTTCTCTATCATTAAATATTAAATAGTTAAGTTACTTAGTGATGTTTTTATCTACATAGTTCTAAAATATACTAAATGTTATTAGAATATTCTAGAAGGATATTTTTGCTGGAGAATTTTAATAGAAATATTCATACTTTTTAAATATTCATATATTTTTTAGGATATTTGGATATTCTTAGATCATTAATTCTAGAAAGACTTTGGTAAAGATAAATTCTATTCCAATATATATACAAAATATTTTTGTTTACAAAAGAGTTTTTAAATTATATTGTTATGTAAAACTCTAAACTCTTCTTTAATCTTTTATTTATTTTTGTCCTTGTCACTTTCAATGCAAAAATATCTTTATATTATTGAGGCATATCTTTTGAAATCCTCGTCACACTTACTGTTAACAGATTCTTGTGAAATTTACCTAACATGCTTATGGCCCCTCTATATAAGATTCTATGATTCCAATGAGTTTCAGAAATAGTGTTTTCTTCTACCTCATTGTTATAGAAACAATGTGGTCCTCACTTCTAGTTCTATGCCTTATTCTTCCTGTGTTTTTCTCATTCTTCCTCAAATACTTCAAAACCTTGAAAAACCCACCATTCCCACCTGGTCCTAGAGGCCTTCCCATAATAGGGAACCTTCATCAGCTCAATAACTCTACTCTTTATCTTCAGCTATGGCAACTCTCAAAAAAATATGGACCAATATTTTCCCTTAAATTAGGTTTAAGATCAGCCATTGTTGTTTCCTCTCCTAAACTTGCCAAAGAGATAATGAAAGATCATGACCTTGAGTTTTGTGGGAGACCTAGATTACTTGGCCAACAGAAATTGTCTTATAATGGGATTGACATTGCATTTTGCCCATACAACAGTTATTGGAGAGAAATCAGAAAAATTTGTGTTGTTCATCTTCTTAGCTCCATTCGTGTCTC